>JGI24140J50213_10000028_pt1 | contig 54345 bp, 49 predicted proteins | sample BarGraIncu00222A_FD_50213 | JGI IMG/M metagenome (IMG submission 50213)
GCGCATGTAGGCCGCGTGCCCCAGGGTCCGGCTCTCCGCCAACTCCACGTCCGCCGTACTGTGAAGGTTGCCTCCGGAACAGAACGCCCCGCCCGCGCCGCTGAGGACCAGCACCTTCGCCGCATCGTCCGCGCTGAATCTCGCCAGCGCATCGATCGCTTCCCGGCACATCGCATAGGTCCATGCGTTGCGTCGCTGCGGATCGTTCAGGGTCAGGCGCGCGACGCCCGCTGCACTGATCTCGAAAAGAATGTGCTCGTAGGATTCATTCATCGATCGGGTCCTCATGACGGCGACGAGGCTCGATCCTCGGCGCGGCGGCGATGCGATCGTGAAACGACTTCGCATCGATCCTGATCGTAGCGAGCGTTGCCGGATGACGCCTCCACTTCGTGAAGCTTTGCTCACGATCGAGCCCCCTCTGCCGGACGCGCCGTCCGACGGTCGTCGCAGGCTGATCCCGATCGGACAATCGCGCGATGCCGGCCCGAGCTCCCTCGGCCGGCCCTTCCATGCATCTCGACATCGCAACTCTCCTCTTCGCCATGACCGTGTGCATGGTGACGATGGCCGTCGCCTTGCCCGCGGTCATGGGCCAGGTCGACGAGCCGGCGCGGCTCGCGCAGGCCGGCGTCGTCGTCCAGGGGGTCGCGTGGGCACTGTTGCTGCTGTCGGGTCTCGCCGTCGGCGGGTCGATGACCGATCGCGCGCTGTCGACCCTGGCCATGGCCGGCATCACCGGCGGTCTGGCGCTCAACGCCGCGGCGTTCGACCTGTGGTGCGGCCGGTCGCCGCAGATGCGCATGCCGATCCTCATCGCCATCGTCATGCCGCTCGGCTATGGCCTCGGCTTTTCGAGCTATCCGTTTCGCGTCGGCTGGGCCAACGCGCTTCTCACGCTGCAGATGGCTTTCGTCGTCGTCGCGGTCTGGCGCGAGCCCGTGGTCGCGGTCGGCAAGTGGCGCTGGCTGCTCGTCGTCAGCCTGCTCGCGCAGATGATCGTCACCCTGTGGCGCGGCGTCCTCGGCGCGTTCTTCACCGAGAGCTACCCGACCTTCCTGCATCCGCACCCGGTGAACTACGCCTTCGCGATCATCGCCAACGGGACGACGGTGCTCTCGCTCATGGGCGTGCTGCTGGCGCACCGCGACGAGACGGCGCGCGAGCTCGAGCGGCTCGCGACGCTCGATGGCCTCACGGGCGTGCTCAATCGCCGCGCCTGGATGACCCAGGCTGCCACCGAGATGGCCGTGAGCCTTCGCTACGCGCACTCGGTCGCGGTGCTGATGCTCGACCTCGATCACTTCAAGCAGGTCAACGACAGCCATGGCCACGAGGCGGGCGACCGCGCGCTCGCTTTCATCGGTCGGGCGCTGCAGGCCGCGGTCCGCCCGGGTGACCTGGTGGGCCGCTACGGCGGCGAGGAGTTCTGCGTGCTGATGACCCATGCCGACCTGGCCGCAGCGAATGCCTTCGACGCCCGCGTCCGCGCCTACCTCGGCGAAGTGGCGGAGCGCGAGCTCGGCTTCCCTCTCGCCTACAGCGCCGGCATCGCGATGCGCGATTCGCCGCGGGACACGCTTGCCGGGATGCTCAGGCGGGCCGACTCGAAGCTCTACGGCGCCAAGGCGCAGGGTCGCTCGCGCACCCTCGATGCCGAGGGGCTGCGCCTGCAGGTCGCCTGAGCGCGGCGCGCGCCCGCGCCGCGCACCAGCCGGTGAAGCCAGCTAGCGAGCCGCCCCTTCGCGCGTCGAGCTCGCGCGGTCTCGCACGGGCAGCCTCCAGCCCGGCCGAACGAAATGGCAGGTGTAGCCGTTCGGGATGCGCTCCAGGTAATCCTGGTGCTCGGGCTCGGCTTGCCAGAACGGTCCCGCCGGCGCTACTTCGGTCACGACGCGCCCCGGCCACTGACCCGAAGCGTTCACGTCGGCGATCGTGTCTTCGGCCACGCGCTTCTGCTCGTCGCTCGTCGTGAAGATCGCCGATCGGTAGCTCGTCCCGACGTCGTTGCCCTGGCGGTTGCGCGTGGTCGGGTCGTGCACCTGGAAGAAGAACTCGAGGAGCTTGCGATAGCTGAGCTTCGCCGGGTCGAAGATCACCTCGATCGCCTCGGCATGGGTGCCGTGATGGCGATAGGTCGCATTCGCAACGTCGCCGCCCGAGTAGCCGACGCGCGTCGAGAGGACGCCGCTCATCTTGCGGATGAGGTCCTGCATGCCCCAGAAGCAGCCACCGGCGAGCACCGCACGTTCCTGATTCATCGAATGTCCTCCACCTGGTCGAGATAGGCGCCGTAGCCCTGGTCCTGCATGTCGTCGCGATGGACGAAGCGCAGCGACGCCGAGTTGATGCAATAGCGCAGGCCCCCGCGATCGCGCGGCCCGTCGTTGAAGACGTGGCCCAGGTGGCTGTCGCCGCCGGCCGAGCGCACCTCGGTGCGGATCATGCCGTGCGAAGAGTCCTTCAGCTCGTTGACGTTCGCCGGCTCGATCGGCTTGGTGAAGCTCGGCCAGCCGCAGCCCGACTCGAACTTGTCGGCCGAGGCGAACAGCGGCTCGCCCGACACGATGTCGACGTAGATGCCGGGCTCGTGGTTGTCGAGGAGTTCGCCGGTTCCGGGAGCCTCGGTGCCGCTGTGCTGGGTCACGCGGTACTGTTCCGGCGTCAGGCGGGACATGGCCTCGGGGGTTTTTCGATAGGTGGGCATGTCGGGTTTCTCGCTTGCAACGCGTCAGTCTTGCAGCTTAGCGAATCCTTACGTCGAATGGCCGTCGCCGCCGGCATGGCCCCAACGGCGAGAGGACATGCCGGAGCCGCGTTCGCACCCGAGCGAAGGGGCGAGCGGCAGCAGTGCCGGCGGCGCTCGCGATAATTGCGGCCGCACGCTCCTTCTTCGCCACGCGCTTCACCTTCCACCCTGCATCGGGCATCGACATGAGTCTGGACCTCGGAAGCGATTCGCCGGTGCTCGTCGTCGGTGCCGGAATCATGGGCGCGGGCATCGCCCAGGTCGCGGCGCAGGCGGGGCACACGGTGCGCCTCCACGACGCCCGCGAAGGGGCGGCCGCTTCGGCCTGCGCCAGGACTGCGGCGGCGCTCGACGCCCTCGTCGCCAAGAGCCGGATCGACGCCGCCGAAGCGAGAGCGGTCGTCGCGCGCATCGGCGTCGCGGCGCGCCTCGAAGACGCCGCGGGAGCCGGCCTCGTCGTCGAGGCGATCGTCGAGAACGCCGACGCCAAGCGCTCGCTCTTTCACGATCTCGAAGGCATCGTCGGCGCCGACTGCGTGCTCGCCTCGAACACCTCGTCGATCTCGATCACCGCGCTTGCGAACGGATTGAAGGCGCCGGGCCGGCTCGTCGGCATGCACTTCTTCAACCCGGTGCCGCTGATGAAGCTGGTCGAGGTCGTGTCGGGACTGCAGACCGACGCCAGCGTCGCGCAGGCGATCTTCGAGCTGAGCAAGCGCTGGGGCAAGACCCCGGTGCACGCGCGCTCGACGCCGGGCTTCATCGTCAACCGCATCGCCCGCCCGTACTACGCCGAAGCGCTGGCGCTGTTGCAGGAGCGGGCGGCCGAGCCGGCAGCGATCGACGCCTGCCTGCGCGGCGCGGGCTTTCGCCTGGGGCCGTGCGAGCTGATGGACCTGATCGGTCACGACACGAACTTCGCCGTCACCGAGTCGGTGTACGTGGCGAACTACGGCGACCGGCGTTACGCGCCTTCGTTCGTGCAGCGCGAGCTCGTCGACGGCGGCCTGCTCGGCCGCAAGACGGGCCGCGGCTTCTTCGCTTATCCCGCGCCGGTGGCATCGACGGCGAGCGCGCCGGCTGCGGCCGAGACGCCGCCGATTCCTTCGGGCTCGATGGTCGCCTTGCACGGTGCCGGCGTCGCTGTCGATCGCTGGGCTTCGCGGCTCGCCGACGCCGGCGTTCGCTTCGAAGCCGACGCGGCGAGCCGCTGGAGCGGCTTGCAGACGGCCAACGGCGACCTGCGCCTGACCGATGGCCGGCCGGCGGCGCAGGTGGCTGCCGAGGACGGCGTTCGCGACCTGGCCCTGTTCGATCGGGCGATGGCAGCGAACGGCGGCGCGCCTGGAACGCCGCTCGCGTTCAGCGTGTCGGCGAGCGCCTCGGCGGCATGGCGCGACGAGGCGGCGCAATGGCTGCGCATCGCCGGCTGGACGCCGCAGCCGATCGGCGACGCGCCCGGAATGATCGTCGCGCGGACGATCGCGATGCTCGTCAACGAAGCCTGCGACGCCGTCCTGCAGGGCGTCTGCACGCCCGAAGGCGCCGACCTCGCGATGAAGCTCGGCGTCAACTATCCGCAGGGGCCGTTCGAATGGCTGGCGCAGTGGCACGCCGGCGCGATCGCCGCGCTCCTCGACCGGCTCGACCGCCACTACCGCGGCGAGCGCTACCGCGTCAGCCCCGAGTTGCGCCAGCGCGCCTGGGCGGCGCAGCTCATGCGCTGAACCGGCCGGCGGCGCGGCGACGTCAGGTCGGCTTCTTGATCTCGATGTCCTCGACGGGATAGTTCTCGAAGTCGGCCTGGATCTTGATGGCGATGACGTAGTGCCCCGGGTCATCGGGCATTGCGAGGCTCAGGTCGAGCGTGCCTTTGGCGACGATGTGCCGGTCGTGAAGGTTGTGCGCGCTCTGCCGGTTCTTCTTGAAGTCGTCGGCCTCCATGATGATGACCCACGAGCCGGGCGTCTTGTTCGGATCGAACCAGTCGGGCGTGAGGAGCTTGAAGTCGACATACGAGCTCGGCTTGGCGGTCTTCGGCAGGCCGCGGAACTCGAACGAATTGCGGTGCACTTTGGGCGGCTTGTCGAAGGGCAACGGCAGCTCGGGCGACTTGATGATGTGCTCGCCGAGGTCCTTCTCCTTCATGTCGGGCCCGACCGGATGCGGCTGGTCGGGGTCGGGCATCTGCGACGGGCCCTTGCCGACGATGGCGACGATGAGATCCAGGAGCAGCTTCTTGCTGCCCGAATCGATCAGCGAATCGATCGCCTCGTCGATCTTCTTCTTCGCGTCCTTCTGCGACATCACCGGCTGGATCTTGGCGATCGCGTCGCGCAACGCGCGGACGAGCTTGTCGCGCTTGACGGCGTCTTTCGTCTTCGCGACTGCGTCGGCCAGTACGTCGACCTGCTGCTTCGGATCCGCCGGCAGCTTGAGGTCGAGGCCCTGTTTCGGATCATCGGGCTTGTCCGGCTTGTAGTCGGGCGGCAGGTTGAGGCCGGGCGCCTTGCCTTTGCCGCCCGGGTCGTCGTCGGGGCGCATCTTCAGCGTCGACGGCGTGCTCGATGCCGACGAGCCGCCCGGCGGCAGTCCGGCCGGCGGGCGCAGCGGAGGAAGGTTCAGGTTCTTCAGCAGCGTTCCCATGGTGGCGCAGATCGTGATGAGGACGAGACGCGAACTATCCGCCAAGATGGGCCGCCGCGACGCAAATCCCCCATCGAGGGGGGTTGGAGGAAACGGGATCGGAGGCAGCTACGAAGCGCCCGCCGGCGCGGCGCCGCACAGGCGGTCGACGAGCGACAGCAGGTTGGCGGGGACGGCGTTGCCGCGCCAGGCGACGTGCTGGTCGGCGCGACAGAGAACGAGCGCGTGCTGGTACGGCGCCGGCGCGGCGCGGCGGGCGACGTCGAGCAGGCGCAGCGGCACGGCGCGCGCCTTCGCAGCGTCGGCCAGGGGCGCGACGTCGAGCGACGGATCGAGCCGCAACAACGTGTAGTCGGGGCCGAACGCGTCGTAGAGCGAGCTCCCGTCGGCGAGCCTGAAGTGCGGCGCCCGGCAGCCCGGAACCGTCGAGGCCGTGAAGCCGCCCATCGAGTACGCGGGCTGCGCTTCGCCGTCGTAGGCGATCAGGGGCGAGCGGTCGTAGAAGTAGCCGAAGTTGAGGCCGGCGCAGCAGAACTGCTGGACGTTGAGCTCGTAGCTCGCGCGGCCCTGCGCGGCGCGGATCGCATCGCCTTCAGGTCCGGGCTCCTCGATGCGCGGCGGCACGGCAGCGCGCGCCTTGATCATCTGCAAGGCGTGGTCCATCGCGAAGCGCGAGACCTGCTCGGTGATCGGCAGCCGCTCGCTCTCGTAGGCGTCGAGCACGGCCGCGCTCGCCCAGCCGGCCAGATGCGACGCCAGGTGCCAGGACAGGTTGAGGGCATCGGCGATTCCGGCGTTCATGCCGTAGCCGGCATACGGCACCCACAGGTGCGCGGCGTCGCCGCAGATGAAGACGCGGCCGGAGCGGAAGCGCTCGGCGACGAGGCGCCGCCCGATCCAGTCTTCCTTGCTCAGGATTTCGTAGTCGAAGTCCGGGCCGACGCCGAGGATGTGGCGGATCGATGCGTCGCGATCGATGGCCTCGAAGTCTTCCTCGTCCGGCATCAGGTGGTTGTGGACGAGCCAGTTCTGGCACCCGTCGATGGCGAAGCAGACGCCGCTGCGGCGCGGGTTCGCGGCGTAGCAGCTCCAGGCGCGCTCGCCGGGAATCATCCCGAGCAGCCGGGGCGCGCGGATGTAGGTCGACTGCACGCGCTGGATCACCGGCGTTCCGGCGAAGGCGGCGCCGATCGCCTTTCGCACCATCGAGCGGCCGCCGTCGCAGCCGACGAGAAAGCGCGAACGCACGCGCAACTCGGCGCCGCTGTCGAGATCGCGGGCGACGACGCTGACGCCGTCCTCGCCCTGCGCTAAGCCCGTCGCTTCGCAGCGGTTCCTGATCGTCACGCCGGGCTGCGCTTCGGCGTGCGCGAAGAGAATCGGTTCGAGGTAGATCTGGTTGATGCGATGCGGCGGCTCGGGCGTCTGCCACCAGCCGTCGGGCCCGCTCGTGTCGCTGTAGCGCGTCGCCCGCGCCGGAATGTGGATGCGCGACAGCTCGATCCCGGTCACCGAGGTGCGAAAGACGACGTCGTTCGGATAGTCGGCGGGCAGCCCGGCGTCGCGCAGCCTGGCGGCGACGCCGAGGCGGCGGAACTGTTCCATCGATCGTGCCGCGACGTGATTGCACTTGACGTTCGGCGGCTCGCCTCGTTCGCGCGTCTCGACGACGACGACGCTGCGGCCGCGCCAGGCGAGGTCGATCGCCAGCGTCAGGCCGACCGGACCGGCGCCGACGATCGCGACGTCGGCCTCGAGCATGGGCAGGTCAGGCGCGCTCAATCGAGCTTGGTCCCAGAGCGCCTGATCACGTCGGCCCACTTCGTCGTCTCGCCGGCGATGAAGCGCGCGAACTCGGCCGAAGTCATCGGCGTCAGCTCGACGCCGGCGGCGCGCGCCTGCGCGAGCACCGAGGGATCGGTGAGGACCTCGCGCAGCTCGGACTCCAACCGGACGACGACGGCGCGCGGCGTCGCCGCCGGAGCGACGACGCCGAACCAGCCGGTCGACTCGTAGCCCTTGATTCCCGCCTCGGCAAGCGTCGGCACGTCGGGCAAATCGGCCAGGCGCGTCTGCCCGGTGACCGCGAGCGCCCGCACCTTGCCGGCGCGGACCTGCGCGAGCACCGAAGGCAGGTCGAGCATGCCGAGCGGCACCTGTCCGCTCATCACGTCGAGCGCCACCGGCCCCGAGCCTCGATACGCGACCTCGGTCAGCTCGACGCCGGCCATGAGCTTGAGCAACTGCACCGACAGGTGCATCGCCGTACCGTTGCCGCCGTGCCCGATCGAGAATCGGCCGGGCTCGGCGCGCGCTTGCGCGAGCAGGTCGGCGACGCTGCGGATCGGCGCTGCCGGCGTGACGACGAGGACGAACGGGATATGCGCGAGCAACGAGACCGGCACGAAGTCCTTCTGCGCGTCGAACGGCATGTTCGGATAGAGGCTCGCGTTGGCCGCGAGCCCGCCGGCAGCGCCGACGCCCAGCGTGTAGCCGTCGGGCTCGGCCTTGGCCACGACGGCCAGGCCGATATTGCCGCCCGCGCCGGGGCGGTTTTCGACGATCACCTGCTGGCCGAGCCGTTCAGCGAGGCGCGGCGCGACGATGCGCACCGCCGCGTTGGACGAGCCCCCGGGCGGAAACGTGACGACCATGCGGATCGGCCTGGCCGGCCAGTTGCTCTCGGGCTGCGCCTGCGCCGAGCCGGCCGCCCAGGCCGTCGCGACGATGCAGAGGGCGAGGGTGCGGCGCGATCGGCTCATCGTTGCGGTCTCCGGTGCGGCCGCGGCGCGGCCATGCGCAAAGTGTGCCGCGCCTGACGGTGCCGCTCTTTTAGTTAAGCGACATAATCATTAGTGCAAGTCAGTGACCCTCGTTGTCCTTAAACTCTATAGGGTAATCACTTAATCCAGAGCTGACAGATGATTACTACAATTAATCAATGGGCTCTGCTTCAACCGCACTGCTTCCGGCGTCGCTGGCTGCGCTCGACCTCTTGCGCATCGAGGCGACGGGCGCCGTGCTGCATGTGCGGCTGAATCGGCCGGCCAAGCGCAACGCCATCAACGACACCCTCGTCGCACAGCTGCATACGGCGTTCGTCAACCTTCCCGAGGCGACGCGCGCTGTCGTCCTGAGCGGCGAAGGCGAGCACTTCTGCGCCGGGCTCGACCTGTCCGAGCTCTCCGAGCGCAGCGTCGCCGAAGGCGTCATCCATTCGCGTTCCTGGCACGCGGCGTTCGAGCAGATCCAGTTCGGGCGTGTCCCGGTCGTCGTCGTCCTGCACGGGGCGGTCGTCGGCGGCGGCCTCGAGCTGGCCAGCGCCTGTCATATCCGTGTCGCCGAAGCGAGCGCCTTCTACGGCCTGCCCGAAGGCCAGCGTGGCCTCTTCGTCGGCGGCGGCGGCTCGGCGCGGATCCCGCGCCTGGTCGGCGTCGCGCGAATGACCGACATGATGCTGACGGGCCGCGTCTACGACGCCGACGAGGGGCTGGCGATCGGTATCTCGCAGTACGTCGTCGCCGAGCGCCGCGGCCTCGAGAAGGCATTCGAGCTGGCCGAGCGAATCGCCGCCAACGCGCAGCTTTCCAACTTCGCGGTCGTCCAGGCCCTGCCGCGCATCGCCGCGATGGCGCAGGAAGAGGGCCTATTCGTCGAGTCGCTGATGGCGGCGATCGCCTCCGGCGACGAAGGCGCCAAGAGCCGGATCCGCGCCTTCCTGCAAGGCAACGCGGCGAAGGTGAAGAAGAGCTGAGCATGGCCCGCTACCGCGCACTGCAGCTTGGGGGCTCGCTCGAGGCGGAGCTCACGAAGCGGCCCGACGGTTCGACGCTCGTCGTCTCACGCGAGGCGCTCGGTCCGTATCCGAAGCGCCTGACCGATCGCTTCCTGCATTGGGCGCAGACCGCGCCCGATCGCACCCTGGTCGCCAAGCGCGTCAAGGGCGGCGACTGGCGGCGGGTCAGCTACGCGGAGGCATTGAAGAGCGCCCGCGCTATCGCTCAAGCCCTGCTCGACCGCGGCCTTTCGGCCGAGCGGCCGGTCGCGATCCTGTCCGACAACGACATCGAGCATCTACTCCTCGGCCTCGGCGCGATGCTCGCCGGCGTGCCCTACGCGCCGGTCTCGCCGGCGTATTCGCTCGTCTCGCAGGACTACGGCAAGCTGCGCCAGATCCTCGCCCAGCTGACGCCCGGGCTCGTCTACGCGAGCGGCCCGGCCTACGCGAAAGCGATCGCCGCCGTCGTCCCGGCGGCGACGACGGTCGTGCTCGGCGAAGGATCGATCGAAGGCCGCGCGACGCTGCCGTTCGCGACCTTGCTCGAGACCGTGCCGACGGCGGCCGTCGACGCCGCGCACGAGCAGGTCGGCCCCGACACGATCGCCAAGTTCCTGTTCACCTCGGGCTCGACCAAGCTGCCCAAGGGCGTGATCAACACGCAGCGCATGCTGTGCGCCAACCAGCAGATGATCCTGCAGTGCTTTCTGACGCTGGGCGAAGCGGCGCCGGTCCTCGTCGACTGGCTGCCGTGGAACCACACCTTCGGCGGCAACCACAACGTCGGCCTGACGATCTACAACGGCGGCACGCTCTACATCGACGAAGGCAAGCCGACGCCGGCGCTGATCGGCGAAACGCTGCGCAACCTGCGCGAGATCGCGCCGACCGTCTATTTCAACGTGCCCAAGGGCTTCGAGGAGATCGCCAACGCCCTCGAGACCGATGCCGCCCTGCGCAAGAACTTCTTCAGTCGCGTCAACATGTTCTTCTTCGCCGGTGCCGGCCTGGCGCAGCCGGTCTGGGACAAGCTCGACCGCGTCGCCGAGCAGGAATGCGGCGAGCGCATCCGCATGCTGACCGGCCTCGGCATGACCGAGACCGCGCCGTTCGCGATCTGCGCCAACGCGCATGAAGTGAAGTCGGGCCACATCGGCCTGCCCGCTCCCGGGGTGGAGCTCAAGCTCGTGCCGAGCAGCGGCAAGAACGAGGTGCGCTATCGCGGCCCGAACGTCACGCCCGGCTACTGGCGCGCACCCGAGCAGACGGCCGAATCCTTCGACGCCGAGGGCTTCTACTGCAGCGGCGACGCCGCCAGGCCGATGGACCCGGCGCATCCCGAGCTGGGCTTCATGTTCGACGGTCGCATCGCCGAGGATTTCAAGCTCTCGACCGGTACCTTCGTCTCGGTCGGGCCCTTGCGCGCCGGGATCGTCGCCGCCGGCGATCCGCTCGTGCAGGACGCAGTCGTCTCCGGAATCAACCGCAGCGACCTCGGCATCCTTTTCTTTCCCCGCCTCGACGCCTGTCGCGCGTACGCCGAGCTCGCCGCCGACACGCCGGCCAAGGCGGTGCTCGCGAACCCGCGCATCAAGGCCTTCTTCCAGCGCCTCGTCGACACGCTGCATTCGCGCGGCACCGGCAGTGCGACGCGCGTCGCGCGCGCGCTCGTGCTCGCCGAGCCGCCGTCGATCGATCGCGGCGAGATCACCGACAAGGGCTCGATCAACCAGCGCGCCGTGCTGGCGCACCGCGACGCCGACGTCGTACGGATGTACATCGGCACGGACCGCGACGTGATCGTGCCGAAGAAACACTGAAGAAGGACAAGGGGAAGCGATGAAGATCGAAGGACAGGTTGCGCTCGTCACCGGCGGCGCCTCGGGCCTCGGCGCCGAGACGGCGCGCGAGCTGGCGCGGCGCGGCGCCAAGGTCGCCGTGCTCGACCGCAACGGCGAAGGCGCCAAAGCGGTAGCGGCGGAGATCGTCGCGGCGAACGGTGCCGGTTCCGCGATCGGGCTGTCGTGCGACATCACGAAGACCGAGAGCGTCGTCGCGGCGCTCGCCGCGGCGCGCGAAACCCTCGGCGTGCCACGCATCGTCATGAATATCGCCGGCATCGGCACGGCCAAGCGCGTCATCGGCAAGGACGGCACGCCGATTCCGCTCGAAGACTTCACGCGCGTCGTCGACGTCAACCTGACGGGCACCTTCAACGTCATCCGCCTCGCCGCCGCGGACATCGCCAGGCTCGAGCCTTTGCCCGACGGCGACGCCACGAACGAGCGCGGCGTCATCCTCTGCACGGCGTCGGTCGCGGCTTTCGACGGCCAGGTCGGCCAGGAGGCCTACGCGGCGTCGAAGGGCGCGCTCGTCTCGCTGACCCTGCCGCTGGCACGCGACCTCGCGCAGCACGGGATCCGCGTCATGACGATCGCCCCGGGCATCTTCCTGACGCCGCTGCTCGCCGAGCTGCCCGAGCCGGTGCGGGCTTCGCTCGCTGCCAGCATCCCGTTCCCGAAGCGCCTCGGCAAGCCCTCGGAGTTCGCGCACCTTGCGTCGGCGATCGTCGAGAACGCGGCGCTCAACGGCGAGGTGATTCGCCTTGACGGCGCCTTGCGCATGGCGCCGCGCTAAGTCGCCGGAAAGCCGCGGATGGCGCGCACGACGACCTACCGCGTCAGCGTCGAGTTCGGCGACTGCGATCCCGCCGGCATCATCTTCTATCCGAACTTCCTGCGCTGGATGGACGCCGCGTCGCTCTCCTTCTTCATGCAATGCGGCGTGCCGCCGTGGCGCGACCTGGTGAAGACGCGCGGCATCGTCGGCACGCCGCTGCTCGAGATCGCGACGCGCTTCATCACCGCAGCGACCTACGCCGAGGAGCTCGAGATCGCGACCTCGGTCGAGGAGTGGCGCGCGAAGGTGTTCGTGCAGCTGCATCGGGTGACGCGCGGCGAGACGCTGATCTGCGAGGGCCGCGAGACGCGCGCCTTCGTGCGCCGCGACGCCGACAATCCGGACCGCTTGCGCGCCATGCCGATTCCCGTAGACATCAAGGCCTTGTGCAGCTGAGCTGCGCCGCGCCGCTTTCTTTCAACTGCAACGACGGAGACCAACCATGAATGCATTCACCCGCCTCGCCGCCGCCCTCGCCCTCGCCCTGGGGGCAGGCGCTGCAGCTGCCGACGTCACGATCGGCGTCAGCCTGCCGCTGACCGGGCCGACCTCGGCGCTCGGCATCCCGTGCAAGAACGGCATCCTGCTGTGGCCCCAGACGGTCGCCGGCGAAAAGCTCAACGTCATCATCCTCGACGACGCGACCGACCCGACGCAGGGCGTGAAGAACGCGCGCCGCTTCGTCACCGAGGACCACGTCGACCTGATCCTCGGCTCGGCGGCGACGCCGATCGCCGTCGCCATGGCCTCCGTCGCCGCGGAAGCCCAGACCGTGCAGCTGACGCTCTCGCCGATCCCGTCGCTTCCCGACGGCAAGGACGCGTGGAGCTTTCGCCTGCCGCAATCGACGGCCGTGATGTCGATTCCGATCGTCGACTACTGGAAGAAGACCGGCGTCAAGACCTTCGGCTTCCTCGGCTACACCGACTCCTACGGCGAAAGCTGGCTCAACGACATCACGGCGCTAGCCGAGAAGGCCGGCATCAAGCGCATCGACGTCGAACGCTTCGCGCGACCCGACACGAGCGTCACGGGCCAAGCCTTGAAGCTGGTCGCTGCCAACCCCGACGCGATCCTGATCGTGGCTTCGGGGTCCGGCGCGGCGATGCCGCACAAGGGGCTGGTCGAGCGCGGCTATCCGCGCAACAAGATCTTCCAGACGCACGGTGCCGCCTCGCTCGACCTGATCCGCGTCGGCGGCAAGGACGTCGAAGGCTCGTTCGTCGCGTCGGGCCCGGCCACGGTCGGCGATCTGCTGCCCGACAGCAACCCGAGCAAGGCGCTCGCCGTGAAGTACGCGACGGAGTACGAGAAGGCCTATGGCCCGAAGAGCGCCAACCAGTTCGGCGGCCACGTCTTCGACGCCTACATCATCTTGCAGCGCATCGTTCCCGAGGCACTGAAGAAGGGCAAGCCCGGCACGCCTGAATTCCGCGCCGCGCTGAAGACGGCGCTCGAGACGACCGGCCGGATCCCGGTCTCGCAAGGGGTCCTCCACTACACGCCGACCGACCACTTCGGCTTCACGCCCGACACCGGCGTGCTGCTGACGGTGGAGAACGGCGGCTGGAAGCTGGTCTCGACGCACTGATCGAGCTAAGCAGCAGGCCGGCGCGGGCGCCCCATGTTCGGCCTCGACCTGTCCACCGCCGGCATCCTGCTTCTCGACGGCGTCACGAACGGCTCGGTCTATGCGCTGCTCGCGCTGGCGACGGTGCTCGTCTTCGCAGTCACTCGCGTCATCTTCATCCCGCAGGGCGAGTTCGTCGCCTACGGCGCGCTGACGCTGGCGCTGCTCCAGCTCGGCAAGGTGCCGGGGACGGTGTGGCTGCTCGTCGCGCTCGCCGCCGTCGCCGCGGTGCTCGACCTCGTCGACGCGGCGCGCCGCGGCCTGCCGGTAGCGGCGATGCTGCGCGGCCTGCTGCGCACGCTCGTCGCGCCGGCCGTCGTCGCCGCGCTCACCGTGTGGGCGGCGCCGCTGCGCCTGCACCTGCTCGTGCAAAGCGCGTTGACGCTGGCCATCGTCACGCTGCTCGGGCCGCTCGTCTACCGCCTCGCCTACCAGCGCCTGGCGGATGCGAGCGTGCTCGTGCTCCTGATCGTCTCGGTCGGCGTGCACTTCGCGCTGACCGGGCTCGGCCTCGTCTTCTTCGGCGCTGAGGGCTTCCGCAACCCGAGNTTCTGGGACGAGCGCTTCTCGGCCGGCGCGATCGTGCTGTCGGGGCAGACCATCTTCATCTTCGTCGCNTCGATCGTCCTGATCGTNGCGCTCTACGTCTTCTTCGAGCGCACCTTGCGCGGCAAGGCCTTGCGCGCGACGGCCGTGAACCGCCTCGGCGCGCGCCTGATGGGAATCTCGACCTCGGGCGCAGGCAAGCTGAGCTTCGGCCTGGCCGCCTTCATCGGCGCGCTCTCGGGCCTGCTGATCGGGCCGACGACGACGGTCTTCTACGACTCGGGTTTCCTGATCGGCCTGAAAGGCTTCGTCGCCGCGATCTTCGGCGGCCTCGCCAGCTACCCGGCCGCCGCGCTCGGCGCGCTGCTCGTCGGCGCGCTCGAAAGCTTCAGCTCGTTCTACGCGAGCGCGTTCAAGGAAGTGATCGTCTTCACCTTGATCATCCCCGTCCTGCTCTGGCGCTCGTTCCAGCGTGGCCATCACGACGACGAGGAAGAGTAGGGTGAAGCCCGATGGCGCCTCCTTTCAGTCGCTGCCCCCCGCGGGGGCGCCTCCCGCCTTGGGGCGGCCCGGCGGCGGGAGGGCNGCATGAACCTCCGTCGTGCCGCACTCCTCGCATTCGCGATCGTTCTCGCGCTCATGCCGCTGGCGCCGGTGCCCGAGTTCTGGATCACGCAAGCCAACTACATCGGCCTGTACACGCTGGTCGTCATCGGCCTCGTACTGCTGACCGGCATCGCCGGGCTCACCTCGTTCGGCCAGGCGGCCTTCGTCGGCCTCGGCGCGTACACCGCCGCGTACCTGACGCTCACTTACGGCGTGTCGCCCTGGCTCACCGTCTGGATCGGCCTCGTCGTCACCGCCGTCGCCGCGCTCCTGCTCGCCTTCATCACGCTGCGCATGTCGGGCCACTACCTGCCGCTGGCGACGATCGCCTGGGGCCTGTCGCTCTTCTACCTGCTCGGCAACATCGACGCGCTCGGCAAGTACGACGGCCTGCTCGGGATCCCGCCGATCGACTTCTTCGGCATCGTCCTCAGCACCGGGCGGCGCTTCTTCTACCTGCTCTGGATCATCGTCGTCGTCGCCGCGATCGCCGTGACGCACCTGCTCGATTCGCGCTCCGGACGCGCCCTGCGCGCCGTCAAGGGCGGAACGACGATGGCCGAGGCGATGGGAGTCGACACCTTTCGCGTCAAGGTGACGGCCTTCGTCCTCGCCGCCTTGCTCGCGAGCGTCTCGGGGTGGCTCTTCGCGCACTTCCAGCGCACCGTCAATCCTTCGCCGTTCGGCCTCAACATGGGCATCGAGTACCTGTTCATGGCGGTGCTCGGTGGCGTCGGCTACGTCTGGGGGGCGCTGGTCGGCGCCGGGGTCGTGCAGATCCTGAAAGACCAGCTCCAGGTCTGGCTGCCGCGCCTCATGGGAACGAGCGGCAACTACGAGATCATCGTCTTCGGCATCCTTGTCGTGCTCGTGCTCCAGTACGCGCGCGACGGCCTCTGGGCTTTCGTCGAGGCGGCGCTGCCGCGGGTGCGGCGCAAGGTCGACTGGGCCGGCGCCGCGGCCCTGCCGGCGCGAGAGCGCCCGCCGCACGGCCAGGTCGTTCTCGACGTTCGCGACGTGCGCAAGGTGTTCGGCGGGCTCGTCGCCGTCAACGACGTCAGCTTCGACGTCAGGGCCGGCGAGATCCTCGGCCTGATCGGGCCGAACGGTGCCGGCAAGTCGACGACGTTCAATCTCGTCACCGGCGTGCTGCCGGCGACCGGCGGCGAGGTCGCCCTGCTCGGCCGGCGCATCGACTCGCTGCCGTCGCGCGAGATCGCGCGGCGCGGCGTCTCGCGCACTTTCCAGCACGTCAAGATGATCGCCGCCATGACGGTGCTCGAGAACGTCGCCCTCGGCGCGCACCTGCGTGGCCGGCACGGCGTTCCCGCGGCGATGCTGCGCCTCGACCGGGGCGAAGAACGCGGCCTGATGCGCGAGGCCGAGCGGCAGCTGCAGCGCATCGGCATGGGCGAGCTGATGCACGAGCAGGCGGGCAACCTGGCGCTCGGCCAGCAGCGGCTGATGGAGATCGCGCGCGCCCTTGCCGCCGATCCGATCCTCCTCCTGCTCGACGAGCCGGCGGCGGGACTGCGGCTGAAGGAAAAGCAGGGCCTCGCCGACGTTTTGCGCCAGTTGCGCGGCGAGGGGCTCTCGATCCTGCTCGTCGAGCACGACATGGATCTGGTGATGGGCCTGGTCGATCGCGTCGTCGTGATGGAGTTCGGCACCAAGCTAATCGAGGGCACGCCGGAAGAGGTCCAGGCGAGTCCGGCGGTACGCGCCGCATATCTCGGAACCGAGCACTGAGAAATGATGCCCCCACGTTTGCGGCTGCGCCGCTGCACTGCCCCTCGAGGGGGCGCGCGCCTCCTTGGGGCGGCTCGGCGGAGGCGCGGGTGATGGCTGCGACCCTGCTCCGCGTCCGCGACCTGCACGCCGGCTACGGCCGGGCCGAGGTCCTGCACGGCCTGTCGATCAACGCCGACGTCGGCCAGGTCGTCACCGTGATCGGCCCGAACGGGGCCGGCAAGTCGACGCTGCTCAACGCTCTGATGGGCGCGCTGCCGGCCAAGGGAACGCTCGAGTACGACGGCTCGTCCGTCGCCCGGCGCTCCCTCGAGGAGCGCGTCATGCTCGGCATGGCGCTGGTCCCCGAGACGCGCGCCCTCTTCGCGACGATGTCGGTCGAGGACAACCTGCTCCTCGGCGCCTACCGCCAGGTGCGCCTCGGCAACACCGACAGCGCCAAGGCACTGAACGGCATCTTCATGCTCTTTCCGCGCCTGCGCGAGCGGCGCGCCCAGCTCGCCGGAACGCTCTCGGGCGGCGAGCGGCAGATGCTCGCCGTCGGCCGCGCCCTGATGGGCAAGCCGCGCCTGCTCATGCTCGACGAGCCGAGCCTGGGCCTGGCGCCTCTCGTCGTCCGCGACATCTTCGCGACGATCGCCGCCTTGCGCGCGAGCGGCGTGACGATCCTGCTCGTCGAGCAGAACGCGCGCGCCGCGCTCGAGGTCGCCGACTATGGCTACGTCCTCGAGATGGGCGAGATCGCGCTGCAGGGGCCGGCCGCCGATCTGGCGCAGGACCCACGCGTGATCGAGACCTACCTCGGCACGGTGCGGCGAAAGGACGGCGGGTGACCGCAAGCACCGCCGCGCGAGGCGCGAAGACGCGCGATGCGGCACCCCGGCCGCGCCGCGCCGCCGCGGCTCTCGACGACTCGGCGCTGGCTCACCTCGTGGGCTATACGGCGTCGCGCGCCGCCCTCGAGATGAAGAAGGTGTTCGCGCAACACATGGATCCGCTCGGCCTGAAGATTGCCGAGTTCTCGATCCTGATGCTCGTCGCCAGCAACGGCGTCGTGAACCAGAAACAGCTTGGCCAGACGCTCGACATCTCGGCGCCGAACATGGCGGTCGTGCTCGACCGCATGGCCGAGCACGGCTGGGTCGAGCGCGTGCGCAGCACGCACGACCGGCGCGCCCAGCACATCCACCTGACGCCCGCCGGCCGGGCGCTCGCCGATCGGGCGCGCCGGATCGCCGCGACAATGGAAGAGCCCGCGCTCGCACCGCTCTCGCGCGCCGAGCGCGCCTTGCTGATTGAGATGCTGCGCAAGCTGGTCGCGCGCGCCGAGCCCGCGCCTACGACGTAGCGGTAGCGGGCACAAGGCTTGCCTTGGGACCGGGAGGGCGAGGCTCGCATCGCGGCGATCCGGCGGCGCAGCCGCCGGGCGCCGGCGTTGCCCCGCCGCCCCGAAGGAAGAATGTCATGAAGCCACTGTTTCGGCGCTCTCTGGCCGCGGGGTTCGCCGTGTCCGTCGCGTCCTGCGCGCTGATTGCCGGATGTGAGAAGACGACGACGACGACGCAGACGCCCAGCGGCACGGTCACGACGACGACGATCTCGCCGAGCGCCGATGCCAGCGCGGTGATGGGCAAGGTCAACGCATCGCTGCAGGACGCCGCCCATGCGGTCGAGTCGAGCGCCGCGGCGAGCCAGGCGCTGACCAAGGCCGGCAACGTCATCGAAGACAGCGCCATCACGGCCGAAGTGAAGACCAAGCTGCTCACCGACTCGGAAATCAAGGGCCTAAGCATCGAGGTCGACACGCACGACGGCGTCGTCACGCTGACCGGCAAGGTGCAGAAGGCCGCGATCGTGGATCGCGCCAAGAGCATCGCCAAGGATGCGCACGGCGTGAAGTCGGTCGACAACCGCCTGACCGTCGACCCCGCCGCCTGAATTTCGCGCGCCGGCGCGGCGCGCGCGCCCGCCGGGCAGGGGCGCTGGCACGATCACCCCATCGGAGCACCGGTTGTCCCAGTTGCCGCACACTGGCGGAACGCACGCGCAACGCTTACCGGCGGGCCGCCCGCGTCGTGCCGACACCGGAACTCCCCATGCATGAGCTCGTCGCGCTCCTCCTCGCCCACGGTGCCCTGATCATCTTCGTCGTCACGCTGACGGCGCGCGTCGGTGCGCCGGTTCCGGCATCGCCGCTGCTCGTCGTCGCCGGCAGCCTCGTCCTCGCCGGGCAGCTGTCCGTGGTCGCGGCGCTCGCCACGTCGATCGCCGCCAACGTCCTCGGCGATGGCGTGTGGTTCCTGGCCGGGAGGCGCCACGGCCATCGGGTGATGAAGCAGCTGTGCCGGATCTCGCTGTCGCCCGATTCCTGCGTCCGGCAAAGCGAATCGTTGATCACGCGCTGGGGCGGCAGCTCGCTGATCGCCGCCAAGTTCGTTCCCGGCGTTTCCGTCATCGCCGCGCCGATGGCCGGAGCGCTCGGCATGTCGGTGCCTCGATTCCTCGCCTTCGAGCTCGTCGCCTCCCTCGTCTGGACGCTGACGTACATGGCGCTCGGGATGATCTTCAGCAACCAGATCCAGCAGATCTTCGACGTCATGGCCGGCACCGGCAGCGTGGCGACCGCCGTGCTCGTCATCGCGGTCGCGGCAATCGTCGCCGTTCGCTATTGGCAGCGCCAGCGCTTCCTGCGCGAGCTGCAGGTCCCGCGCATCGGCGTCGACGAGCTGCACGCGCTGATGCAGCAAGGTCGCGACCCGCTCGTCATCGACGTGCGTTCCGACGCGAGCACGCAGCTCGACGCGCGGCGCATCCCGGGTGCGATCTCGGTGCACCTGGGCGACATCCATGCCAAGGCGGCGGAGCTCTCGCCCGATCGCGAGATCGTGCTGTACTGCAATTGCCCGAACGAAGTGTCGGCCGCGCGCGCCGCCGCGGTGCTCGTGGGACAAGGCCTGGCGCGGGCGCGCCCGCTCGCCGGCGGCCTCGACGCCTGGGTCGCCTCGGGGCGCGCGACCGAAGACGTCGTGCTCGCGTCGCCCGTCGCGTCGATCGAGCGCGAGCTTCCTGCCTAGTGCCCGCCCCAGACCTCGTCGGCGACCTCGACGACGAGGCGCAGCTTGGCGCGTTGCGCCTCGACCGCGATCGCGTTGCCGTGCACCGTGCTCGAGAAACCGCATTGCGGCGACAGGCACAGCTGCTCGAGCGGAACGTATTTCGACGCTTCGTCGATGCGCCGCTTCAGGTCGTCCTTCGATTCGAGCGTCCCGAGCTTGGTCGTCACCAGGCCGAGAACGACGGTCTTGCCCTTGGGCAGGAAGCGCAGCGGCTTGAAGTCGCCCGAGCGCGCGTCGTCGTACTCGAGGAAATAGCCGTCGACGCCCATCTCCGAGAGCAGCGCCTCGGCGACCGGCTCGTAGCCGCCCTGCGCCGCCCAGGTGCTCTTGAAGTTGCCGCGGCACAGGTGCACGCACAAGGCCATGCCCTCGGGCTTCTGCGCGACAACGCGGTTGATGAACGACGCGTAGCGATGCGGCAGCTCGTCGGGGTCGTCGCCGCGCGAACGCGCCGCCTCGCGCATCTTGTCGTCGCACAGGTAGGCGAGGTTGGTGTCGTCCATCTGCACGTAGGTGCAGCCGGCACCGGCGAGCGAGCGCAGCTCGTCGCCGTAGGCGTTCGCCACGTCCTGGTAGAACGGCTCGAGGTCCGGGTAGTGCTCCTTGCTGATGCCGGCGCGGCCGCCGCGAAAGTGCAGCATCGTCGGCGAGGGGATCGTCACCTTCGCCGTGTGCCCGGGCGACACCCGCGACTTCAGGTACTCGAAGTCGGCCTTCTGGATGTCCTTGACGTGGCGCACCTTGTCGATGACGCGCATCACGGGCGGTGCCAATTCCTCGCTGCCGTCGGGCTTCCTGATGGTCACCGGGATGTCGGTCTTCACTCCGCCGAGCTGCTCGAGGAAATCGATGTGGAAGTAGGTGCGGCGGAACTCGCCGTCGGTCACGCTCCTGAGGCCCACGTCTTCCTGGAAGGCGACGATCTCGGCGATCGCTTCGTCCTCGACAGCGCGCAGCGCCTCGGGCCCGATCTCGCCCCGGGCCTTGCGTTCGCGCGCCTCGAGCAGGCGCTTCGGGCGCAGGAAGCTGCCGACGTGGTCGGCGCGAAACGGCGGATGCTGGCGTATGCTCATCGTCGACTCGGATCGTTGCGGTTGCGCTGCCCTTCGGTCGGGATCATAGGCTTCGCTTGGGCCCGGCGCCGCCGGGCCCGGCGCCATCTGCAGAGGGAGAAAGCTTCGATGCCGGTCAGCGGTCGTGCGGGACGCAGCAGCACGCGTGAATACCAAATCGCCGGCAGCTCGCTCGCCGAGATCAATCGGGCAATCGAGCGCGCCGGCCCGCGCGACCCGAACGACGGCACCCGCTACAGCGGCTCGTGCATCGGCACGCTGCGCGTCGCTATCGCGGCGCGCGACATCGCCTTCCAGCCGCGCGCCGGCAGCTCGCCGCTCGAAATGACGGCGACTTTCGGCGGCGGCAACGTCTTCGCCGACTGCGTCCTCACGTTGCCCCGTTTGCGTTCGACCTCGGGGCTCAGCGCGGCGGCGCAGCGCGAATGGACTCGCTTCGCGGCGAGCGTTCGCACCCACGAGCAAGGCCACGTCGATGCCTATGTCGAGACGGCGTCGGAGCTGGCGGGCGAGCTCAATGCCTTGTCGGCAACGGGGCACGGCGCGAACGAGCGGGCGGCGCAGGCCAGCGCGGCGCGCGCGCTGCTCCAGCTCGCGACGCAGCGCATCGGCGGCTCGGTGCTGCGCACGCGGGCGAACGCGAGCGCGCGCGACTACGACGCCCGCAATCGGCACGGTCGCTCGCAGGGCGCCGTGCTCGATACCGCGATCGCCTGAGCCCCTCGCGCGGTCGCCTGAGCGGCGGCAGGTGCCGCCGGATGTTGCGATTGCAGCTCCGGGCGGCGCCTTGCACTGCGCGAATCCCCGGATGGCCGGCGCTCGCCTGCGTCTCGACAATCCACCGATTCGCCGCTCCAGAAAGTTTCCCATGATGCAAAAACGCCAGGTCCTTCACTCCTTGTTCGGTTCGGCCCTCATTGCGGCCGCCAGCATCGGCCACGTCCACGCCGCCGACGCGACGCCGTTCAAGATCGGCTTCATCCTGCCCATGACCGGGCAGTCGGCGTCGACCGGCAAGCAGATCGAGGCGGCGATCAAGCTCTGGCAGGCGCAGAACGGCACGACCGTGGCCGGGCGCAAGGTCGAGGTCATCCTGAAGGATGACGGCACCGTTCCCGACGCGACGCGCCGGATCGCCCAGGAGCTGGTCGTCAACGACAAGGTCGACGTGCTCGCCGGCTTCGGCATCACGCCGTCCGCCTTCGCCACCGCGCCGATCGCCACCCAGAGCAAGACGCCGATGGTGGTGACCGCGGCCGCCACCTCGGCCATCACCGAGCAGTCGCCGTACATCGTTCGCACCAGCTTCACGCTGCCGCAGGTCTCGGTCTCGATCGCCGAGTGGGCCGCCAAACACGGCATCAAGAGCGTCGTCACCTTCGTCGCCGACTACGGCCCGGGAATCGACGCCGAAAAGTTCTTCAAGAGTCAGTTCCAGCTCAACGGCGGCAAGATCATCGGCGAGATCCGCACGCCTTTGCGCAGCCCCGATTTCGCGCCCTTCCTGCAAAAGGTCGCCGATTTCAAGCCCGATGCGGTGTTCGTCTTCCTGCCCTCGGGCCAGGGCGCGTCGTTCATGAAGCAGTTCGGCGAGCGCGGCCTCGACAAGTCGGGAATCAAGCTGATCGCCACCGGCGACGTCACCGACGACGACCAGCTCAACGACATGGGCGACGTCGCCCTCGGCGTCGTCAACTCGCACCATTACTCGGCGGCGCATCCGTCGGCGACGAACAAGAAGTTCGTCGCCGCCTTCGAGGCGGCGAACCACTTCCGGCCGAACTTCATGGCCGTCGCCGGCTACGACGGCATGCACGTGATCTACAACGCGCTCGCCGCGACCAAAGGCGCCGGCGGCGGCGACGCGCTGCTCGCGGCGATGAAGGGCCAGCTCTTCGAGAGCCCGCGCGGCCCGATCCTGATCGACGCGCAGACGCGCGACATCGTGCAGGACGTCTACATCCGCAAGGTCGAGCGGGTGCCGTCGATGGGCAACCAGCTCTACAACGTCGAGTTCGACGTGCAGAAGGCGGTGAAGGATCCGGCCAAGGTGAAGTAGCGGTCGCCGTCCCTCGCTCCGTGCATCCGATGAATGCGAGAGTCACGATATCGGGGGCCGGCTTCGGCGGCATGGAGCTGAGCACGCTGCTCTCCGAAGCTTTCGGGATCAGCCTGTGCCGCGCTCCTCGGGCTGGTCCTACATAGCATCTGAACCGTCGTCGCGCCGCCTGCAGACGCCGCAAACGACCTCGGGGCGCGCTACGGCTTGATGCCCGCGAACAGCGCGACGGTCGCCAGGTCGCCGCTCGCTGTGACCGCATACACCACCTTGCCGTTCAGGAATGCGTGCCCGTGTTGCGTGCTGCCGGCGTTCGCGCAGCCGGTGCCAAACGTCAGGCTGAGGTCGTACGCGTTGGCGCGGCTCCGCGGCAGCGCCAGACCCGCGTAAGTGCAACTGCCCGAGGTCGTGCCGGCAACGACGCCCAGGGCGTCGACGGTCAACACCGAAGCATCCGTTCCGCCCAGGCCGGCGAATTCACCTGCGTACGTGCCCATCAGTGCCGTTGCCGACGCGTCCGCGCCCGAGGCGCCGTTGAACGTGCCTGAAAAAGTCGCGCTGGTCGTGTCGGAGCGGACCAGCGCCGTGCTGGCCGAGGCCTTCGGCACCACGGTCGAATTCAGCATGCCGGTAAGCAGCGTTCGTGACAGCAGATTGAAGTCGTGGGCGTTGCTCGATGCGAAGGTACTGCCGTTCGCTGAGCCGTCGCCCAGGATCACGCCGCCGACCGGCGCGGCGCTTGCGCTGCTCAAGCCGTAGACGAGGTAGTAGCGGCCGTCGTCGATCACCAGGAACTCCGACGCGCGATTGCTGCCGCCGCTGCCTTCGTACAGGCCGGCCAGCGAGGCGACAGGGCCGGGTTCGCCACCGCCGCCGCAGGCGACGAGCGCGGCACAGCAGACGATGAGCGCGGTCCGGATCGACTTCATGAAGTCCTTCAAGTGGCCGGCGCACGATACACCGCGACATGGCTGGCTCGGCGGACTATGAAAAGGGGCGCATGGGATGAAGCCGCCCCCGAATGAGTCGGCGGCATTGGTCGACGCTGGATGCCGGGCCTGTTCTACTCGGCGCCGGGCCTCGGCGAAGCCTACGGTCGGCCTCACTCACGCAAAGGAACCGGATCATGAACAGGATCATCTGGCTGGTCGGCGCCGTCGTCATCATCATCGCGATCGCCGGATTCCTCGGCTTGCGCTAGCTAGGCAGAAGGCGTCGAGAGGAGCGCCGCCCGGGCCAGGGCCGGCAGGAGCGGGGTGCAGTTGCCGAGCAGCCCTTTGAGCTCGTCGCCGCAGACGACCTCGCGCTCCAGGAGTCGGCACGCCAGCGCCTCGAGTTGAGCGCGGTGGACCCCCAGGAGTTGCCGGCATCGGGCCTGCGCCTGTTCGAGCAGCGCGCGGGCCTCGTGCAACACGGCGGCCTGAATGTCGGGCCCCAGCANCTCCTTCGGAATGCCCGCCACGCTGAGCAGCCCGAATGCCGTCGAAAAACCCAGCGAGCCCACCATGTTGATGGCCAGCTCGGAGGCGCGCTTCAGGTCGTCGGAGGCGCCGCTGGACACGCTGTCGAGCACGAGCAGCTCCGCCTCGCGGCCGCCCAGCATCATGGCCAGGCGGCTGGTCAGCTCGGCCTGCTTGTACAAGGGATCCTCGGTCTCGCGGGTCATGTAGGTGACGCCGAGCGCCTGGCCGCGCGGCTCGATGGTCACGCGCTCGACGACGCCGGCGCGCAGCCAATGTCCTACCAGGGCGTGACCCGCCTCGTGGTAGGCCAGACGCTCGCGTGTGCCTTCTGTCAGAACGTTCTTGATCGCGGACACCTCGCCGCCGAGCTGGTGGGTCTCGACGGCACGCAGCAGGTGCTCGGACGAGACGTGCGAGGCACGCGTCTCGGCCGCCGCCGACGCCGCCTTGTTCACCGTGTTGGCGATGTCGGCGGGCGACATGCCCGAAGTCATGCGCGCCAGCGCGGCGGTGTCGGCGGCACCGTCGTTCGCCACCTTGCCGATGTACATCTCGAAAAGCTTCTGGCGCTCGGGCAGAGTGGGCAGCGCCAGGCGCACCAGCATGTCGAAGCGGCCGGCGCGGCGCATGGCTTCGTCGATGTTGTTCTCGTGGTTGGTGGCGGCGACCACGACGACGTTGTCGAGCGCCTCGAACCCGTCCATCTCGACCAGCACCCGGTTGATGATGCGGTTCATCTCCGAATCGGCGCTGCCGCCTTCGCGGCCGCGACTGCGCCGGCCGATGCCGTCGACCTCGTCGATGAATAGCACGCAGGGCGCGCTCCTGCGCGCGAGCTTGAACAGCTCCTTCACCTTGCTGACGCCCGCACCGTAGAACATGGCAGTGAAGTACGAGCCATCCACCGAGATGAAATTGGCCTTGCTCTCGCCGGCCAGCGCCTTGGCCAGCAGCGTCTTGCCGGTGCCGGGCGGGCCGACCAGCAGCACGCCGCGCGGCGCGGCCGCACCGAGCTTGGCGTACTGTGCGGGGTCGTGCATGAACGCCTTGACCCGATTCAGCGCGGCCTTCGCCTCATCGTTGCCGATGGCATCGGCAAACTGCGTCTCGGGCCGCACGGCGAGCCGGGAAGCCGCACCGCCGACGCCGGTTTGCACCTTGAAGCCCACGAACAGCGTCGCGACCAGCGCCGCCACCAGCAACAGGGGCGAAAGGAGCGCATCGACGATGTCGAGCAGGCGGCGGCTCAAGGTGCGCGGGTCGATATCGACTCGCAACAGCGTGAACCCGGCTTGCGCGCTCTTGTCTCCCAGCTTGTCCAGCGCATTGCCGTCACAACCCGAGACCGCGCAGCCAGGGAGCGTCGAGCTGGCCTTTTCGCCGCTCCTCAGCGTGTACAGCAGCAGGCCCGGCTTGGCGGTCGCCATGCCGACGACGGCCAGCTCGCCGGCATCCAGCGCCCGGCGGAACTCCGATGCGTTCTTCTCATGGGCCAGCCATTCCGCAGGCGCGTTCTCGAACTGCAGCGCTTCGGGCGTCTTGCGGGCATCGGCTTCCTGCACGACGCTGCCGTTGAGCGCCGTCAGCCCGGCGACAAGCAGGACCGCAAGCAGAATCGCGAACGAAATGGGGGCGTTGGCGCGGGCACGCTTGAGCAGTGACTTGAACGGTTTCATGCAGGCCCGAGGAAGCTGTCGTCGCATTCGCCAAGTCCGTCTATCGGCAGATCCAGGTCCTTGCTTGAATGACGATCGGCTTGCGTAGCACCGGCGATGGCGACCGTACATCCGCCCACCGGCCTGAACAAAGCGTGCTTTTTCCGCTTTGCTGCAGCCACTCGAAAGGTCGTTTGCTGGCCCAATTCCCCCGGGGCGCGAAGCCACCTCTTTGTCGCCGTCGATCGGGTACACGGTCGACGCGCACCTCATCCTTACGGAGCGTCATGTCAGCAGCATTCACCGAAGAAAAGGCCCGTGCCTACATGCACCAGTTGCTCGGCGCGATGAGTCAATCGGGCGGCTCCGACCTGTTCATCGCCGCCGACTTCCCGCCGAGCATGAAGTCGCACGGCAGCATGCAGCCGCTGACGACGCAAAAGCTCACCGCCGATGTGACGCGCATGCTGGCCCACTCGTTGATGAACGAGGCGCAGCGCCAGGAGTTCGCGAAGGAGATGGAGTGCAACTTCGCGATCTCCATCCCCGGCGTCTCGCGCTTTCGCGTCAACGTCCACATGCAGCAGCGCTGCGTCAGCCTGGTGATCCGCACGATCGCCTCGGAAATACCGAACTTCCAGAAGCTCAAGCTGCCCGAGGTGCTCAAGGAGGTCGTGATGACCAAGCGCGGGCTCGTCCTGGTGGTCGGCGCGACCGGGTCCGGCAAATCGACCTCGCTCGCCGCGATGATCGACCATCGCAACCGGACCTCCTCGGGTCACATCATCACGGTCGAGGACCCGATCGAATACGTGCATCCGTCGCAGAAGTCGCTCGTGACGCATCGCGAGATCGGCATCGACACGCACTCCTGGCATCACGCCCTGAAGAACACGCTCCGGCAGGCACCCGACGTGATCCTGATCGGCGAGATCCGCGACGCCGAGACGATGGAGCACGCGATCGCCTTCGCCGAGACCGGGCACCTGTGCCTCGGCACGCTGCACGCCAACAGCGCGAGCCAGACGATCGAACGCATCATCAACTTCTTTCCCGACGAGCGGCGCAAGCAATTGCTGATGGACCTCTCGGCGAACCTGCGCGCGATCGTCTCGCAGCGCCTGGTCCGACGCGAGGACGGCCAGGGCCGCGCCGCGGCGATCGAGATCCTGCTCAACACGCCGAGCATCGCCGAGCGGATCTTCCAGGGCGAGTTCCACGAGATCAAGGCGATGATGGCCAAGTCGCGCGAGCTCGGCATGTGTACTTTCGACGCCGCCTTGTTCGACCTCTACGACGAAGGCCTGATCGGCTTCGACGAGGCAGTGCGCAACGCCGACTCCGCCAACGAGCTGCGCCTGAACATCAAGCTCAAGAGCAAGCGCGGAGAGCCCAAGTCGTCGGCGTCCATGTCGCTCTCGATCGATGCCGAGACGAAGCCTGCGGATCTCGAGGAACGGGCGCACCAGAAGATGCTGCAGCAGCACGAATCGAGGCGGCGCTTCGAGGAAGAGCAGCTGTGCCAGTTGCGCGAGAAGAAGCGCCTGGCGGAAGCGACAGCGGCAGCCAGGACGCCCTGAGCGGGAGCGCTCCTGCGCGGGTCGCAACCCGCCTCGATCCCTTCGCCCCTGAAGGCCGGCGAGAATCCGCGTTGGAGGATCCGGCTTGGGCGAGAACAACGCGAACCTGCTGAGCGAGCTGCGAATCGAAGGCCGGCAGCGCGACATCGACGGCGACGGGGGACGACGCTGGTTGTGGCCGGTCGTCGCCGGCGTGCTCGTCGTCGCCGTGCTCGGGGGCGGCGCCGCCTGGTGGTTCCTCGGCGCCCGGCCGCTCCCGGTGCAGGTGGCCACGGCGACGGCACCCGGCGCCGGCGGCGCGGCCGGGGCGATCCTGCAGGCGACCGGCTACATCACGGCGCGCCGGATGGCGACCGTGTCGACGCAGATCACCGGAACGCTGACGCACGTCCTGATCGAGGAGGGCGACCGCGTCGAGAAGGGCCAGGTCATCGCCCGTCTCGAAGACAGCGGATTGCGCGCCAGCCTCAACGCGGCGCAGGCCAACGTGATGACGGCGCAGGCGCAGGTGGCGACGGCGCAGGCGCAGCTTGCGCAGGCCGAAGCCGATTCGCGCCGCCAGGAGTCGCTCGTCGCCAGCGGCATGGCGACGAAGCAGTTCGCCGAGCAGTCGCGCACCGCGGTCGCCACCGCTGCCGCGCAGCTCGACGCGCGGCGCCGCGAGGCCGATTCGGCACGCGCCCAGGTCGCACAGGCGAAGGTCAATTTCGACTACTCGGTCGTGCGCGCGCCGTTCTCCGGCGTCGTCACGGTGAAGGCGGCGCAGGTCGGCGAGATCGTCTCGCCGCTGTCGGCCGGCGGCGGCTTCACGCGCACCGGCGTCGGCACGATCGTCGACATGGATTCGCTCGAGATCGACGTCGACGTCAGCGAGTCGTACATCGGCCAGGTCAAGCCCGACATGCCGGCCGAGGCGATCCTGAGCGCCTACCCCGACTGGAAGATCCCGGCGCACGTGATCGCGATCGTCCCCTCGGCCGACCGCGGCAAGGCGACCGTCAAGGTGCGAGTCGCCCTCGAGCAGAAGGACGCGCGCATCGTTCCCGACATGGGCGCGCGCGTCTCCTTCCTCGGGCCGAAGGCGACGGCTGCGGCGCCGGCACCGAAAGGCGTGCTCGTGCCGGCGCAGGCGATCGCGCAGCGCGAAGGCAAGAGCGTCGTCTTCGTCGTCGAGAACGACAGGGCCCGGCAGCGNGCGGTCACGCCGGCGGTGCAGGACATCGGCGCGATGAAGCTGTTGCCCGACGCGGTCCAGGCCGGCGACCGGGTGATACTCTCACCGCCCTCGTCGCTGCAGGACGGCGCGAGCGTCGCGATCGAGGAGCCGCACTGAACCACGGCGCGGCGAAGAAGAAAGAACAGCCACAAGCTGCAGAGGAAGAACAAGCATGGCAAAGCTGATCGAGGTCCGCGACGTCTCGAAGGTGTACGAGCGCGGCAAGCAGAAAGTCGAGGTCCTGCACCACATCGACCTCGACGTCGACGAAGGCGACTTCCTCGCCCTGATGGGTCCTTCGGGCTCGGGCAAGACGACGCTGCTCAACCTGATCGGCGGGCTCGACCTTCCGACCGCCGGCAGCATCAGCGTCGGCGGCCAGCGGATCGACCGGCTCGGCGCCGGCGCGCTGGCGAAGTGGCGCGCCGCCAGGGTCGGCTTCGTCTTCCAGTTCTACAACCTGATGCCGATGCTTTCGGCGCAGCGAAACGTCGAGCTGCCTCTGCTGCTGACCAAGCTGTCGGGCAGCGAGCGCAGGAAGCACGCGGCGATCGCGCTGCAGCTCGTGGGCCTCGCCGACCGCGCCACGCACAAGCCGGGCGAGCTGTCCGGCGGGCAGCAGCAGCGCGTCTCGATCGCGCGAGCGATCGTCTCCGACCCGACCCTGCTCGTCTGCGACGAGCCGACCGGAGACCTCGACCGGCAGTCGGCCGAGGAGGTGCTGGGGCTGCTGCGCGCGCTCAACCGCGACCACGGCAAGACGGTGCTGATGGTGACGCACGATCCGAAAGCCGCTGAATACGCCAATCACACGCTGCACCTCGACAAGGGCACCCTGGTCGAGCAGGCGACGGCTTGAGGAGCGGGCGATGAAATACCTCCACCTCGTCTGGGCCTCGCTCTTCCGGCGCAAGACCCGCACCCTGCTGACGCTCGTCTCGATCATCGCGGCCTTCTTGCTCTTCGGCCTGCTCGACGCCGTGCGCACCTCGTTCAACCAGGCCGGGCAAAGTGCCAACGGCGCGCAGCGCCTGCAGACCGGATCGAAGCTCTCGTTCATCCAGACGCTGCCGCAATCGCTCGAGGTGCAGATCGCCGCCGTCCCGGGGGTCAAGACCGTGACCTACGCGAACTGGTTCGGCGGCGCCTACCAGGACCCGCACAACCAGGTGTTCAGCTTCGCGGTCGCGCCGAACTACCTCGACGTCTACCCCGAGATCGTCGTCGGCGCGGCGGAGCGCAAGGCCTTCGCCGAGACGCGCACCGGTGCGCTCGTGGGCGAGCGGCTGGCGCAGAAATACAAGTGGAAGGTCGGCGACAGGATTCCTATGCAGTCGACGATCTTCCCGGACAAGGAGGGCAGCAAGAACTGGTCGTTCGACGTCGTCGGCATCCTGCACTCGAGCGACAAGAAGAGCGGAGGCTTCTTCGACCAGATGTTCCTGCTGAACTGGAAATACTTCGACGAAACGACGCCGTACAACCGCGGCCAGGCCGGCTGGTACGTGACCCGCGTCGCCGACGTCAGCCAGGCCGACCGCGTCGCCAAGGCGATCGACGCGATCTCGGCCAACAGCGACCACGAGACGCGTACGCAGACCGAGCAGGCGGCGACCGCCTCGTGGATGAAGCAGCTCGCCGACATGGGGCTCATCGTCGGCTCGATCATGGGCGCCGTCTTCTTCACGCTGCTCCTGCTCTCGGGTAACACGATGATGCAGGCGGTGCGCGAGCGCACCAGCGAGCTCGCGGTGCTGAAGACGATCGGCTTTTCGAACCTCAGCGTGCTGGCGATGGTGCTCGCCGAGTCGGTGCTGCTCCTGGTGCTGGGCGGCGTCGCCGGGCTGGGGCTCGCGAGCCTGCTCATCCCGCTCGTCACCGCCGGCAGCGGCGGAACGCTCAACCTGCCCGTGGTCGGTGCCGACAGCTGGGTGCTCGGGCTGGCGCTGATGGCGGGGATCGGCCTGCTGGTCGGATCGCTTCCGGCGTGGAGCGCGATGCGGCTCAACATCGTCGATGCGCTGGCCGGCCGCTGAGCCGCAGGAGCAGCCGCCCATGGTCTTCCTGATGAATCTCCTGCTCGTCGTCGGGCTCGTCGCCGCGCTCGCCGCCTGGGTGATGCTGCCCTGGCCCGGAGCGATCGTCCTCGCCGTGCTGCTCGCCGCGTGGCTCGTGCTGACGCGGCGCGGCCACCAGGCCGCGTCGGTCGCGAGCGTCGGCATCAGCACCTTGCGGCAAAGGCTCGGCTCGTCGGCGGTGATCGTCGTCGGCATTGCCGGCGTCGTCGGCGTGCTCGTCGCGCTCCTGGCGATGGCCGAGGGCTACAGCGAGACGCTGCGCAAGACCGGCAGCATCGACACCGCGATCGTCATGCGCGGCGCCTCGGCCTCCGAAGTGATGTCGGTGCTCGAACGCGACAGCGTCGTTCTCATCCCGCAGGCCGCCGGAATCGCGCGCAACGCCAAGGGCGAGCCCGTCGCTTCCGGCGAGCTGGTGGTGGCGGCCAACCTGCCGATCAAGGGCGGCGGCCCCGACGAGGAAGGCAGCGTGCAGCTGCGCGGCGTCGGCGAGCAGGCGTGGGCGGTCCGGCCGCAGGTGCGAATCGTCGACGGCCGGCGCTTCACGCCCGGCCTGCGCGAGCTGATCGTCGGGCGCGGCGCGGCCCGGCAGTTCGCGAACCTGGCGCCGGGCCAGGAAGTGCGGCTCGGCACCCAGCCGTGGAAGGTTGCCGGCGTGTTCGCCTCGGGCGATGCGATGGAGTCCGAAGTGTGGGGCGACGCCGCCGTCGTCGCCGACACGTACCGCCGCGGCGGCAGCCGCGCCTCGGTGACGGTGCGGCTGGCCGACCCGCAGGCCTTCGCCGCGCTCAAGACCGAGCTCGAAGCGAACCCGCAACTCAAGGTCGACGTGAGCACGACGCTCGACTACTTCAGCAAGCAGTCCGAGGGAATGACGAAGATCATCCGCATCATGGGGATCACGGTCGGCGTGATCATGGCGATCGGGGCGATGTTCGGCGCGCTGAACACGATGTTCGCCGCCGTCGCGGCGCGCGCGCGCGAGATCGCGACCTTGCGCGCGATCGGTTTCGGCGGGCTGCCCGTGGTGGCGGCGGTGATGCTCGAGACGATGCTGCTGGCGCTGGTCGGCGGCGTGATCGGCGGAGCGGCTGCGTGGCTGATCTTCAACGGCTACGCCGCCTCGACGCTGGCCGGCGGTGCGGTCGGCCAGCTCGCGTTCCAGCTCCACGTCACTCCCGAGCTGCTCTGGACCGGGCTCAAGTGGGCGCTGGCGATCGGCTTCATCGGCGGGCTGTTTCCGGCGGTGCGGGCGGCGCGGTTGCCGGTGACTGCGGCGTTGCGCGAGCTTTGAGCTCGTGGCGCTGAACGACGGTCTGGCGAAGGGGCGCTTCCAGACCGTTGCTGTCCCTCGCTCCGCGGGAGTGAACGGCAGCAATGCAGCGGGGTCCGGTCCTTCGCGGCCGCGACCTGAACTCACCGTCTCGGCCACATTGCGGTCACCCAGATTCCAGAGACATCTCGACATAGACGACCGGTCTCAGGGTACTGCAGACGTACCGCGGCACCGGTGCGATGAAGACGCAAGCTTGAGGNGGCGCTCNATCCATGCCNNCGCAACCGGCGCAGATGAGCCGATCGAATGTCTGCTGCTCACGGCACCGAGCTCACGCACCCGACCCCGTTCCGGTCAGTCGCAATCTTCGATAGCGGACGTTTGCGGACTTACTCTGTCACCGCATCGGCCCGCACGAGCAGTGATTGCGGGATCGTCAGACCGTCCGCCGAGAGTCATTGCCNGGNGGGTGGGAATTGGCGTNGCGCGGCTGATTGCTNAGCGACGCCTCGCGCCTTATCGCGCAGCGACACCACGATGGCGTACTCCTTGACGGTAATCTGCACCACGCCTGCGCGGAATCCGGCTGCGTTCGCCTGGACGTATGGGTTGGACCCCTTCGGATCAATCCGCTGCACAGCGACGTCTAACGGCACGCCGCTCGTCCAAGCCTCGACGTCGCCAAGCAACACCCCGCTCACCGATGGACCGGAGGCGGCGGGATCCGAGGGCATTGGATCGAGGAACGTCGTCTTGAGCTCGGCGCGGCCGACGAACTCGCGCGTGAGCGCGACGAAGACCAGCGCGAGATCGCCGGGAGCGAGGGCATCGCGATGGCGCTCGTCGTGGCTGACCATCCACCTCTTCGCGTGCAAGAACGACTTGGCCCGCTCCCGGTCGCCGTCAGCCAGGTTGAATATGAAGTGCTGCATCTCCCAAGGGGCGCGCGTTGAGAATCGCTCTTGTGATGATCCTCGATGCGCCCTGCCGGGGTCAAGAGTGGGGCCCAAACGGTCCACGGCGCTACGACGCGACGAAGGCGGTCCGTTCGCAGCGAGGTTGTGGCACAAAGGTTGGACCGGTCGTCTCATTTAAGACGAAAGACCGTTCTCGGCGCGCTCGCTGGATGTTCGTTGGTGCCCGGGAAGAGCGTGCTGCCTACGTGCCGGGGAGCAGTCGTTGTCGACTGGACCGATTGAACGACTGCTGTCGACGACCGCGACCATCGCGGTTCGACCCTGAGCCGCCGTTGTCCGTTTCCGAAAGCAGCCGGGAAGTTCGTGCCGGCAGCGGACGCTTAGCGAACGGGGGTGACCGGCGACCCGCTGCGTGGGGGAAGCCGCGCACGCGGGACGTCCGTGTCGGCCGGGCGGGCTAGGCCTGCCGCGAGATGGGCGCATAGTCCGCGGCGTTTGCGACACGACCACGAAGCAGGTGTCGCTGGTCCTCGGGCGAGACGCTGCCACTATCAAGCAACTTGTGTCCGGACCTTCTATGGTTTCGCCGGATAGGGCGCCTCGACCNGCCGCGACTGCNGCACAGCTTCCAGGATCAGCTTCAGTGGGTCGGTCGACTCGTCTCCACCTTTGGCATAACCCATGCGAACGACGACGAGATCGTGCGTGGGGAAGATCCACGTTGCTTGCCCGCCGGTGCCGAACAGGGCATAGGAGTCCTCCGGACCAGGCCAGAAATCCGCGCGATTCAACCAGACGAATCCGCCGTACCGCGGTCTTCCATCCGCCGCCCAGGCGGGCGCCGCAGCGTGCATGAAACGCAAGAGCGAGTCTCAGGGCTCCGCAAATACGGGCGATGTTCGGTTTGGGATCGCCACAAGCTGCCAGTCGCGAACGTCTGCTCGCGAGCTCGCTGCGCGACCTCCACACGAACGAGAGCGCTCGGAGCGGAAGGCAGCAGACTAGCGTCCGGTCTTCTCCATGTCCGCTAGCGCTTCCTTTGCATTTCCCATGTTCGGATTGAGGGCGAGAGCCTTCCGATAGCTCACCTTCGCCGCGGCAACATCTCCGGCTGCTCGTTGCGCCTCTCCCAGGCTATCCCCCCTTGGGAGTCGGCGGCTCCAAACGCTTCAGCAATTGAGGCATTGGACAGCCAGACCGCGCCCTCGCTGGCGGCAAGCGTGTTGTTGGCTGCCTGCACAGCGGATGCGTTTTTCATTGCGGTCCCGGCGTCGATGGCGCCAAGCCTGAGCACACGCTTGCCAACCAGCTTGACGTACGCCGGAGAGGCAGATGTGACGTAGAGACCTTCGGGAAACACATAAAAGCGGATCGGAAACCAGCGCTCCAGCTTCGGCACATTGATCGGAGCGACATAGGTGTGCCCATCATGGAGTTCCGCGACCAGCGCCATTAGTTCAACGGTTGCGCAGCCGACGCCCTTGAGCGGGGCGGTGGCCTTGATGGCTGCGGCCTCCTTGAGGAACTCGCTCTTCGTGATGTGCTCGAACGGGGCGGGGTGCGACTTCTCGATGCTGCTTACGATGAAGTCGACGTCGTCGCCGTAGGCGCGCGCATCAGACGGAGAAAGCGGTGCAGTTATGAGTGCGGCAGCGCACAACCCCGCAAGCATCATGCTCTTTGTCCGCTCACGCGCCTTGCGGCGGCACGCCTTCTACGCAGACGAGCCTCGCGCTGCTGCACTCGTCCCGAATGGCCTTCAGCCCTTGATACACCGGCCCCGAGTAGAACGCCTCCCACGCAGCGACCGACGGGAACTCGAGGACGACGATCCGTCTGGGTTGCCAGTCTCCTTCATGGACCTTGTGCGCGCCTCCTCGGGCAAGGTAGCGAGCGCCCGCAGCATCGAGCGCGGGCTTGACCGCCTTCATGAAGTCCTGATATCGGACCCTGTCCCTGATCTCGACATCGAAGATCACATAAGCACTCATCGGCGGCTCCTCCTCATGACGGAAGGAATTCGAGTCCGTACTTCGTCGCGATGGCTTTCGCTTCGTCGGAGGCAGCTCGCGTCGGGCTGCCGGTGTCCAGCATCGTCACTTCGGCGATGAGCGCATCGAAGATGCCGCCGGGAGAACTGATGAGGATCTGGCGACCCACCTCGGGGCCGGTGCTGACGAAGCCATGCGGCGTACCCCTCGGCACGAACACCACGTCGCCGGGGCCGAGCTCGAGCAGCTTGCCGTCGAGGCGAAAGTCATAGTGACCTTCGCAGATGATGAACGTCTCGTCGTAGGTCGGGTGCCGATGGTGGCCCGCGCCGGATTCGGGCGGCTCGATGGCTTCGCAGACGGTGTAGGCGTTCCAGCCCTCGCCCGCAGTGGTCTTGAACGTCATGCTCATCCGTCCGAGCCTGTAGGTCGTGCCTTCGCCGGGTCGGAAGTGCTCGGGCCGCATCATGCTTTCCATAGGGATCCCTTTCGCCGGCAATCGAATTGACACGCGACACGTCAGTGTCGCCCATAACGTGCTGAACGATCCTCGACCTTCATGTAAGCCCCGTCCCCGCCGCGAGCTCCGATCGGGCGAGCCCGGTCGCCCGGGACTTCGCTGTTCCCCTACCATCTTTCTTCCGACATCGAACTTGCGAACCCTGGAGCCGACGAGCTACGTGTTCACGTTCACGACCTATACGGGGCAATGCGACGACGTATCGGGTGGCGATCTCGCGGGCCCGCCCGAGGGCCAGAGGAAGTGAAGACAAGTTCGCGCAGCATCCGGGATTCCCGACGAGCGTCTGCATCGGCCTTCGTAGGGGGTAAGCTCGCCACCCAAAGCGCGGCGGCGGGCCACGGGCTTCGCCGGCGCCGAGAAGCCAGAGGAGACTGTCGATGAGCGCCCCGCCCGATGCCTTGCGTCGCGAACGGCTCGATACCGTGCTGGCGCTGGCCGCGCCCCATGTGCCCGCCGAGCGGCGCCCGATGTTCGACGGTTTCGCGCGCGAGTACTTCCGCCGGCTCGACGACGACGATCTCGTAGAACGTGCGCCGGAGGACCTGTCGGGTGCGCTGCTGTCGCACTGGCAGTTCGGCTCGGTGCGCGTTCCGGGAAGGCCGAAAGTCCGCGCCCTCAGTCCCACGGTGGCAGAGGACGGCTGGGCTTCGCGCCATTCCGTGATCGAGATCGTCAACGACGACATGCCGTTCCTGGTCGACTCGACGACGACCGAGATCAACCGGCAGGGACTGACGCTGCACCTGATCGTGCATCCGATCTTCGCGGTCGAGCGCGACGCCGGCGGCCGGATCGTGTCGATGGGTCTGCGCCGCGATGCGCCGGCCGTCGCGCGCGAATCGTGGATGCACGTCGAGGTCGACCGACTGATCGACGCACAGCAGCGCGCCGATCTCGTGGCCGGCATCGAGCGCGTTCTCGGCGACGTTCGCGCCGCGGTCGAAGACTGGCAGCCGATGCTCGCCCGCCTGCGCGAGGCGATCGCCGAGCTCGATGCCGCGCCTGCGTCGTTGCCGCCGGCGCAAGTGGCGGAAAGCCGCGCCTTCCTGCAATGGCTGGCCGACGAGCACCTGACCCTGCTCGGCTATCGCCAGCACGACCTGGTCACCGACAACGGCGACGACGGGTTGCGGCTCGTCCCCGGCAGCGGCCTCGGCGTGTTGCGGGAGACCGCGGCCGAGGAGTCGTCGGCCAGCTTCGCCGCTCTGCCGCCGAATGCGCGCGCACTGGCGCGAACGGCCCTGCCGGTGCTGGTCGTGACCAAGGCCAACACCCGCTCGACGGTGCACCGCCCCGGCTACACCGACTACATCGGCGTCAAGCGCTACAACGAGCGCGGCGAGGTCATCGGCGAGCATCGCTTCCTCGGGCTGCTCACCTCGTCGGCGTACAGCGCGCGCGTGTCCGAGACGCCGCTCTTGCGCGGCAAGGTCGAAGCGATCGTCGAGCGCGCCGGCCTGACGCCGGGCGGGCATCTGGCCAAGGCGCTCGACCACATCCTCGAGACCTATCCGCGCGACGAGCTGTTCCAGATCTCCGACGACGAGCTCTACGAAACGGCGCTCGGCATCCTCGCGCTCGGCGACCGGCAGCGACTGCGCCTGTTCGTCCGCCGCGACCCGTTCGACCGCTTCGTTTCGTGCCTTCTGTTCGTGCCGCGCGAGGCCTACTCGACCGACCTGCGCGTCAGGTTGCAGCGCATCCTGCTGGCGGCGTTCGCCGGAACCTCCGCCGATTTCGACGTGCTGATGGGCGACACCGTGCTCGCGCGCATCCACTTCACGATCCGCACGACGCCCGGCCAGGTGCCCGCGTTCGACCGGAAGGACCTCGAGACCCGCCTGGCCGAGGCGGCGCGCCGCTGGTCCGACCAGCTGCGCGACGCGCTGATCGAGGCCGAAGGCGAGGCTCGCGGGATCGAGTTGTTCAAGCGCTGGGGTGCCGCTTTCCCGCCGGACTACCGCGAGCGCGTGGCCGCGCGCGGCGCGGTGTCCGACGTGCGCAAGATCGAGTCGCTGACGAGCGACGCGCCGCTCGCGCTCGCGCTGTACCGGCCGCTCGGCGCTGCTGCCGACGCGCTCGGCTTCAAGCTCTATCGCCTCGGCGGCCCGGTGGTGCTGTCCGATTCGCTGCCGATGCTCGAGCACATGGGCGTGCGCGCGCTCGGCGAGCAGCATGCGAGCGTCGAGACGGCCGAGGCCTCGGTGTCGCTGCACGACTTCGAGCTGCAGGTGCAGGGCGCCGGCGAGATCGAGCCCGAGACCCTGGGGCGCCTGTTCGAGGACGCCTTCGCGCGCGTGTTCCGCGGCGACGTCGAGAACGACGACTTCAACCGGCTGGTGCTGCGCGCCGGCCTGAGCGCCGACGAGATCGTCGTGCTGCGCGCCTACGCGAAGTACCTCAAGCAGACGGGCTTCGCCTTGTCGCAGGGAACGATCGAGGCGGCGCTGTCTTCGCACCCGCGCATCGCGCGCATGCTCGTGTCGCTGTTCAAGCTGCGCTTCGATCCGGCCGCGCACGACGAGCAGGGAGCGGCGGCGCAGGTCAACGCCATCGAGCAGGCGCTCGAGAAGGTCGCCAACCTGTCCGAAGACCGCGTGCTGCGGCAGCTGCTGGCGTTGATCCAGGCGACCTTGCGAACCAACTTCTGGCGCACCGGCGTCGGCCATTCGGGCGCGGCCGGGCCGCGCCGGAGCTTTCTCAGCTTCAAGTTCGATTCGGCCCGGGTGCCGGGGCTTCCCGAGCCGAAGCCGCTCTACGAGATCTTCGTCTACTCGCCGCGCTTCGAGGGCATCCACCTGCGCGGCGGCAAGGTCGCGCGCGGCGGTCTGCGCTGGTCGGACCGGCCGGAAGACTTCCGCACCGAGGTGCTCGGCCTGGTGAAGGCGCAGATGGTGAAGAACACCGTCATCGTGCCGGTCGGCTCGAAGGGCGGCTTCGTGCTGAAGAAGGCGCCGCCGCCGACCGACCGCGACGCCTTCATGAAGGAAGGCATCGCCTGCTACCAGGACTACCTGCGCGCCCTGCTCGACCTGACCGACAACCTGTCGGGCACCACGGTCGTGCCGCCGCCGCAGGTGCTGCGCATCGATGGCGACGACCCGTACCTCGTCGTCGCCGCCGACAAGGGCACCGCGACCTTCTCCGACTACGCCAACGCGATCAGCAAGGAGTACGGCCATTGGCTGGGCGACGCCTTCGCCTCCGGAGGCAGCGCGGGCTACGACCACAAGGGCATGGGTATCACGGCGCGCGGCGCGTGGGAGAGCGTGAAGCGGTTCTTTCGCGAGAAAGGAATCGACACGCAGACCACTCCGTTCACCGTGGTCGGCGTCGGCGACATGTCGGGCGACGTGTTCGGCAACGGCATGCTGCTGTCGAAGCACATCCGGCTGATCGCCGCGTTCGACCATCGCCACGTGTTCATCGACCCGAACCCCGACGCCGCCACGTCGTACGCCGAGCGCGAGCGCCTGTTCAGGCTGCCGCGCTCGTCATGGGCCGACTACGACACGACGCAGATCTCCGACGGGGGAGGGGTCTGGACGCGCTCGGAAAAATCGATCCCGATCTCGCCGCAGGTGCGCGAGGCGCTCGGCATCGACGCGCAAAGGCTGGCGCCGACCGAGCTACTCAGCGCGATCCTGAAGGCGCCGGTGGACCTGCTCTACAACGGCGGCATCGGCACCTACATCAAGGCCGGCTCGGAAACCCATGCCGACGTCGGCGACCGGGCCAACGACGCGCTGCGCATCAACGCCCGGGAGCTGCGCTGCAAGGTCGTCGCCGAAGGCGGCAATCTCGGCTGCACCCAGCGCGGCAGGATCGAGGCGGCGCTCGCCGGCGTCAGCATCAACACCGATGCGATCGACAACTCGGCCGGCGTCGACACCTCGGACCACGAGGTCAACATCAAGATCCTGCTCGGTCTGGCGATCAGCGACGGAGAGATGACCGAGAAACAGCGCAACACGCTGCTCGCGCAGATGACCGACGACGTCGCCGCGCTGGTGCTGCGCGACAACTACTTCCAGACGCAGGCGCTCTCGGTCGGCGCTCGCCTGGGCCCGTCGTACCTCGACCAGGAAGCGCGCTTCATTCGCTTCCTGGAGAAGAGCGGGCACCTGAACCGCACGATCGAGTTCCTGCCGAGCGAAGACGAGATCGCCGAACGCAAGGCGCGCGGCATCGGCCTGACGAATCCCGAGCGCGCGGTGTTGTTCGCCTANTGCAAGATGTGGCTGTTCGAAGAGATCATGAGCTCCGACCTGCCGGAGGACGCGTGGATCGGCACGGCGCTCGCGCGCTATTTCCCGGCGCTGCTGCGCGAAAGATTCGGCGCCTACATTCCGCGCCATCCGCTCAAGCGCGAGATCGTCGCCACGCACGTGCTGAACAGCATGGTCAACCGCGTCGGGTCGACCTTCGTGCATCGCCTGTCCGAGCTGACCGGCGCCCGGCCGGCGCAGGTCGTGCGCGCGTACCTGGCGGCACGCGAGGTGCTCGGCGAGGTCGGCGTCTGGCAGCAGGTCGAAGCGCTCGACAACAAGGTTCCCGACGCCGTGCAGTCGGAGATGCTGATCGAAGAGGGCTGGCTCACCGCGCGCGCGACGACCTGGTTCCTGCGCTCGAAGCGCCTGGCCGAGCCGATGGAGCAGACCTTCCAGCGCTTCATTCCCGCGGTGCAGGCGCTGCGCGCACGTCTCGAGCCGGCGGCCGCGGCGTCGCCGATGGCGAGCGCCTGGATCGCCGCCGGCGTGCCGCCGCCGCTGGCGCATCGCATCGCCAGCGCCGACGGCCTGGTCGCTGCGCTCGACGTGGCCGAAGTCGCCGAGGCGGTGCGCCGCGGCTTCGACGAGGTCAGCGAAGTGCACGTCGGCGTCGGCGCCCGCCTCGGGCTCTCGGGGCTGCGCCAGCAGATCGACGGCTTGCCGTCGGACAGCTACTGGCAAGGGCTGGCCAAGGCGGCTCTCGGTGACGACCTGGCCGGGCTGCAGCGCGCGATCGCCCAGGACGTGCTGAGCGGCGGCCCGGGCAGCCCGGCGGACCTGCTCGCTGCATGGGCAACGAGCAACGCTGCCGCGCTCGAGCGCGCACAGCGCTTGCTCGCCGAGCTCGGCGACGCCAAGGGCGCCGACCTGGCGATGCTCTCGGTGGCACTCAGGGAGCTGCGCAACCTGGCGTAGCCGTCTGGTTCATAGCAAGCCCTCTCCAACGAAGGGCGCGAGCAGCCATATCTTCAGGCGCAACAGCGCATCTTCGTCCGGCTCACGGGTGTGCACGTGCTGCCACCCTTCGGCATCGGTCTCGAGCCACTCGACGTGCTCGCCGTCGGCGGAGAGCCGCAGGCGGTAGGTGGCATCCAACCCCTCCTGAAAGAGCATCAGGATCGTCTCCGCGAGATCCGGGCTGTCGATGGCCAGGCCGATCTCTGTGTTCTCTTGAGCCGAGCGCGGGTCGAGGTTCATCGAGCCGATGAAGAGCCAGCGGCGGTCGATCGTCGCCACCTTGGCGTGCAGGCGGCCGATGGACGCGCCGAAGTGCCCGAGGCGGTCGGAGTCGTGGCCGAGGGTCGCGCCGATCTCGTAGATGCGCACGCCGGCCTTGAGCAGATCGACGCGGTAGCGCGCATAGCCGGCGTAGACGAGCGGCTCGTCGGTCAAGCCGAGCGAGTTGGTCACCAGCGCCAGGCGTCCGTTCTCCTGGGTCGCGCCGACCGCCCGGATGATCGCCATGCCCCTCTCGCCGGGGATGAAGTAGAACGGCCCGGCGCGTGCGGGCAGAGGATTGAAGATGCGTACGTCGACGTTCGTATAGGCCGCCAGCCCGCTCAGCAGGTCGTCTTCACCCGCCGCATACAGGTCGTCGACCAGAAGGCGGACGCGAACCCCGCGCCGCGCCGCATCGCGCAACTCGCGCAGAAACTGCTGCCCGAGGTCGTCGTTCTGGATGAGGTAGTACTGCGCATCGATCGACTTCCCGGCCCGCCGCGCCAACGCGATGCGGGCGTTGAACGCGGTCTCGCCTTCCGGCAGCAGGCGGAAGCCCGACAGGGCCTGCGCCCCCGGCGGCAATGCGGCTGCGGCGACCTGCGCCAGGCGCGTGTCGGCGACGTCGCGCAGCGCGTGGACCGGGGGCTCGGGCGCGTGCGCTGGCAGGGTCGCGCAGCCGGCCAACGCGACGAGCGTGAGCGCAAGCAGCAGGCGCGGCGGCTTCATGATTTCAGGCCTGGCGCCGCGCGAGCGTTCCTCGGGAACGGCTGGTCATGACCAGCGCGATGCCGCCGAGGATCACGGCGGAGGCCCATGCCAGACGCGGCGTGATCGCCTCGGACAGCAGCAGCGCAGCTCCGAAGGCGGCGATCGGAGGAACCGACAGCTGCACCGTCGCCGCTCGCATCGCCGACAACCCGTTCAGCGCTGCGAACCAGATGACGTAGCCGATTCCGGAGGTCAGCGCACCGGAAGCGACTGCAAGTGCCACGCCCACCGCGTCGGCGTGAACACGAGCCGCGAGCAGCCCGCTCAGGACCAGCGCGAACGGTGCCGCGCGCAGGAAGTTGCCGGCGGTCGCGGCGAGCGGGTCGGTGATCCCGCGCCCGCGCAGCGAATACACGCCCCAGGCCGCGCCGGCGGCAGCCATCGACACGGCGCCCAGCAGCGGTGGCGCGCTGAGGCCCGGCGACACGAGGTAGACGAGGCCGGCCGCCGCCAGCACGAGCCCGATCCACGCCATCGGCCGGAACGTCTCTCCGGAGCGTAGTCCGGCGCTGAACATCGTCACCTGCACCGCGCCGAACAGGATCAGTGCCCCGGTCCCGGCGCTGAGCGTGAGATAGGCGAACGAGAAGAACGCGACGTAGGCGAAGAGCATCGCCGCCGCGAGCCAGTCGGCGTGGCCCGGCGCCGATCGTCCCGGCTTCATCCGCACGATGAGGGCGAGTGCGAGCGCGCCCGAGACCAGCCTGATGCTGGCGAAGCTGGCCGGATCGATGCTCGCATGCTGCAGTGCCAGACGGCACAGCAGCGAGTTGGCCGCGAACGCGCACATCGCCACCGTCGTGAGCAGCACGGTGCGCACGCCGATCGAGGAGTCGGCCGCCGTAGGCACTACGCCCCGTTTGCCCGCTGCGGTGCGCTCAGGCGTCGAATACGAAGGTGCTCTGCAGCGCGTTGCGATCCTTGATGTTCAGTTCGACGTCGAGCGCGGCGTTCTTCGATCGATAGGTAGGTGCCTTGCCGACGAACACCGGCGCGCCGGGAACGGTCGAGAACACGGTCTCGGACAGGGTGGTCGTCGTACCGGTCGGGCCCTGGTAGGGAACGAGCTCGGCGTAGGTTTCCTTGCCGATCGCCAGCGTGCCCTTGCCGCCGACGACGTCGAAGCGGATCGGCGCGCGCTCGACCGAGACCACGGGGCCGATCAATTTGGCGAGGTCCGCGACCGGACCGCCGGCCTGGCCGGTGTAGACCTCGAGCAGCGCGGCCTCCTGCGCCTTGGAGGCGTGGTCGTCGACGTAGATCGCAGCAGTCCAGTTGCCCTGGAGGATGCTGCCCGGCACGTGCGCCACCGCGGCGATCGTGTTGCCGCCGACGTCGACGCCGTCGACCGTGCCCGTGTCGATGCGCCACGCGACGATCGTGTCGCAGGTGCCGTTGTCGGGATCCTCGCCGATCCAGCAAGGGCACAGGACGCGGCAGTTGCAAACCTCGAGAAGACGACCTTCCAGGTGATAGCTCATGGCCCCTCCGACGATGAAAGGCAGTTCGTTCCTGTCGATGCGCTGCCGCGCTCGCGCGGCGGCGGAGCGCGATGCTACGCCGCACGAACGGCGCGGTCGAGCGCGTCGGTCGACCTCCGCCCTTCCGGCGGTCCGCGGGTGTACGCTGTGCTTTTGCTGCAAAGCTCGCCATGAAACGCAGCGCCTGGTTCGCATGCTCGCTCGCGCTGCTCGCGGCGCTCGCCGGCGTGCGCGATTCGAACGCCGCGACCGCAGCGCCGGTGGTCGTGCTGCGCATCGATGGCGCCATCGGCCCGGCGACGGCGGAACACGTCGCCCGTTCGCTGGATCGGGCGGCGCGCGAGCACGCCCAGCTCGTCGTGCTTCAGATGGATACCCCGGGCGGCCTCGACACGGCGATGCGCAGCATCATCAAGGACATCCTGGCGTCGCCGACCCCGGTCGCCGGCTTCGTGGCGCCGCAGGGCGCTCGTGCCGCCAGCGCCGGCACCTACATCCTGTATGCCTCGCACATCGCGGCGATGGCGCCGGCCACCAACCTCGGCGCGGCGACGCCGATCGAGATCGGCATGCCCCTGCCCGGTACGGGTGCAGAGCCACCCGCGAGGCCTGCCAGCGCGGCATCGGCGTCCGCGGCGAGTCACGACACGCTGGCCGCCAAGCGCGTCAACGACGCCGCCGCCTATATCCGCAGCCTGGCCCAGCTGCACGGACGCGACGCCGCGTGGGCCGAGCAGGCGGTGCGCGAGTCCGTCAGCCTGTCGGCGCGCGACGCGCTCTCGCGCAAGGTCATCGACCTCATCGCCGTCGACCTGCACGACCTGCTGCGCCAGCTCGACGGCCGCGTGATCGCGATGGGGGGAGATTCCGGCGGCGCGGGCAGCGTGAAGCTCGCGACGGCGAACGCTCCCGTCGTGACGCTGGAGCCCGACTGGCGCGGCCGCCTGCTCGCCGTCATCAGCGAACCGAGCCTGGTGCTCATGCTGATGATGCTCGGCGTCTACGGCCTGTTCTTCGAATTCATGAACCCGGGCTTTGTGCTGCCCGGCGTGATCGGCGGCGTGGCGCTGCTGCTCGCGCTGTGGGGGCTGCAGATGCTGCCCATCAACTACGCCGGCCTGGGCCTGATCCTGCTCGGAATCGCCTTCTTCGTCGCCGAGGCCTTCGTGCCGAGCTACGGTGCACTGGGGATCGGCGGGGTCGCGGCCTTCGCCTTCGGTGCCCTGCTGCTGATCGACAGCGACGCGCCCGGTTTCGGCATTCCGCTGTCGCTGATCGGCGCCGTGACGCTGGTCTCGGCGGCGTTCGTCGTCGGCGTCGCCGGCATGGCGGCGAAGGCGCGCCGTAGGCCCGTCGTCAGCGGTGCGCCGCGAATGATCGGCGCGGCGGGCGAGGTCATCGAGTTCGCCGCCGGCGAAGGCTGGGCCGCAGTCGACGGCGAGCGCTGGAAGGTGCGCGCCGCGCAGCCCCTGCATCCCGGCGAGCGCGTTCGCGTCGCGCGCGTCGACGGCCTCACGCTGGAAGTGAGCAATGCCACCGACGCCCCGACAACGCAAGGAGTCTCGCGATGATTCCCTTTTCGATCGTCCTCGTCTTCCTGATCCTGCTCGCGGCCAGCTCGCTGCGCATCCTGCGCGAGTACGAACGCGGCGTCGTCTTCCAGCTCGGGCGCTTCTGGCGCGTCAAGGGCCCGGGCCTGGTGATCCTCGTTCCCGGCATCCAGCAGATGGTCCGCATCGACCTGCGCATTGTCGTCGTCGACATCCCGAGCCAGGACGTGATCTCGCGCGACAACGTGACGTTGAAAGTCAACGCCGTCCTGTACTTTCGCGTCGTCGATCCGCAGCGCGCCGTGATCCAGGTCGAGAACTTCCTCGCCGCGACCAGCCAGCTGGCGCAAACGACCTTGCGCACGGTGCTCGGCAAGCACACCCTCGACGAGATGCTCTCCGAGCGCGAGCGGCTGAACCTGGACCTGCAGAAGATCCTCGACAGCCAGACCGACCACTGGGGCATCAAGGTCAGCAACGTCGAGATCAAGCACGTCGACCTGAACGAAACCATGATCCGCGCGATAGCGCGCCAGGCCGAGGCCGAGCGCGAGCGGCGGGCCAAGGTGATCCACGCCGAGGGCGAGCTGCAGGCCTCCGAGAAGCTGGCGCAAGCCGCGGAGATCCTGGCGCGACAGCCGCAGGCGATCCAGCTGCGCTACCTGGAGACGCTGACGGTGATCGCAGCCGACAAGAACTCGACGATCGTCTTTCCGCTGCCGATGGACATCGTCGCGCCGCTGCTCGATGCGCTCAAGGGCCGCGCGCCGCTGTCGCAGTAGGGCACCGAGCGGGTCCCTCGCGATCGCAACGCGAGCTGCCGCGACTCGCATCGAGATCGAGCCTTCGCGGAACTCGGTCTTGTCGAGCCGGACGTTGCCGAGAACGGGGCGGCGCGCGGATCGCACCTGCTCTCCGGCGGCGCGCATCAGGGGGCGAAGACGGCAGGCAACGATCGCTGCAGTTCCGATGACGGCCATTCGACGGTCAGCCAATGCCGTGCGGCGAGCGGCGCCATCGTTGCTGTTTCTGCCGCCGCGCCGTCGGCGCTCGAGCCCTCGAGGATCGCTTCATGAGCGGTGCCGAGACCTTCGAATACGACCACGCGATCGTTCACAGGCAGCAGGCGATCTTCGACGTGCAGGCGCACCGCTCTGGCGAGCGCGAGCCGCTCGAGTTCGGCGCCTTTGCGCTGCAGGGCCTGCGCGTCGTCGCGGTGCGTGACGCGTACGACCTCCTGCTCGATGATCGGTCCGGCGTCCAGCGTTGCCGTGACGTAGTGCGCCGTCGCTCCGATGAACTTCACGCCCCGTGCGAGCGCTCGTCGATAGGGATCGGCGCCTGCGAATGCAGGCAGCAGCGCGTGATGGATGTTGATGATGCGCCCGGGGTAGCGCGCCACGAATGCGGGCGAGAGGATTTGCATGTAGCGCGCCAGGACGATCAAGTCGATCTCCGCGCTCTCGAGGAGCGCCAGCTGCTCTGCCTCGACGCATTCCTTCGACCGCTGCGCCAGGTCGAAGCGGTGGAACGGCACCTCGTACCGTTCGGCGAGTGGGCGGCAGTCCTCGTGGTTGCTGACGATGAGCGCGATCTCGCATGGCAATGCGCCCGACCGGCTTCTCTGCAACAGGTCGGCGATGCAGTGATCGCGCCTGGAGACGAAGATGGCGACGCGCTGCGCCGCACCCAGACTGGCCCGCACCAGGCCGCCCTTGCCGGGCTGGATGCAACCGACAACGCGGCGAAGCCACCCTTCATCCATGGCACCTCGACCGGCAAGGGGCCAGGCCGCGCGGATGGCCTGCATCCCGTCGATCGATTCACGCTCGATCGAAATCATCTCCGCGCTGTGGCGGCGCAGCGCTGCGCCGACCGCGCTCGCTGCGTCGGAGCGTGCGTCGAACAACGCCAGCAATCGTCCTTCTCTCGCGTGCCGACCGCGTTCGCGCACCATGCCGCCCTTGAGTTCGTTCATTTTCGTCCTGCCAGCTCCGTTGCGAGGCGCTGCTACAAGTGAATACGAAAAGCGCCGGACAAACCGGACACGCCAGGGCGCTAGAAAGTGGGCGCAGGCTCGTCCGGAGCCTAGGCCTCACGTCCAAGTGCGTCGGACGCTGACGGAACCGACGGATCGACCGTGATGGCGGTGCCGCCAGGAGCGCCGGCCGCAGTCGCCTCGCCAGGAGGCGGCGGTACTTCCAGGCAGCCACCGAGCACCTGCAACAAGAGCAGGTCCGGCCAGAGCTTGGCAGGGCGCGACGTCATGTCGAGGCAAGTTGTTCGGAGCATCCGACCTGGTTCTTGAGCCCCGAAATCCTCCCGCAGATCTACAGCGGGCGGCCCCAGGAGGGGATCGAGGCCGGGCACCGCGCCCTGGCCAACGCCTACTCGCCTTTCAATCGGCTCATCGGCCTCTACGGGATCGCGTTCGGACTCGTGGAATTGGGGCGTGTTGACGAAGCCCGCCGCTATGTCGCGGAAGGTGTCGCCCTGGTGCCCGCTCGCACCGCGTCGCAGATGCACAGATCCACGTTGTTCCAGAACCCGGCGCACACCGAACGCTTCGTCGAAGCACTGATACGTGCGGGTTTGCCCACGGGCTGACGCGCGTCATGCCTCGACATCGCACGGCCGGCACAACAGCCGGCGCCTCCGCGACCGGATTCGCGGCCACTTCATCTCCACTGGCGGAGCAACCACCTTCACCGCATGTGGGCGCCGGCGTCGAGCGACGCGCCAGCGGTGCCCGGACACGCAAGAAGAACTCGACGATCGTTTTTCCGTTGCCAATGGACATCGTCGCGCCGCTGCTCGATGCGCTCAAGCGGGGGGCGCCGGCATCAGCGTGAGGAGCGGCCGCGACGGCGCAACACCAGCAGCACGACGACGCCGACGAGGACGCAGACGAGCGCCAGCTTTTCGAGGACCTCGAGGTCGGCGAGGAACCACTCGATCGCGTGGCCGAAGAGGTAGCCGGCTCCGCTCACCACGACCGCCCAGATCGCCGCGCCGATCATGTTGTAGACGATGAAGCGCCGGGCCGAGACCTGGCTCATGCCGATGACGACCGGACCGATCAGGCGCAAGCCGTACATGAAGCGCACGCCGACGATCAACCCCGCCGAGTGACGCTCGATCAGGCGGCGTACGCGCGAGGCCGGCACCTCCAGGTGCGTCCAGCGGCCGAGGAGGGCGTCGCCGTAGCGGCGGCCGACGAAGAAGCAGATCTGGTCGCCCAGGGTGCCGCCGACGAAGGCGACGAGGACGACGATCGGGTAGGAGAGATAGCCTTCGTGGGCCGCCAGGCCGGCGAGCAGGAGGAGGGTCTCGCCTTCGAGGAGGCAGCCGGCGAAGAGGGCCAGGTACCCGTACTGCGAGAGGAGGTCTGCCAGCGCCATGCCGGAGCTTAAGCCGGGTGCCGACGATCGTGCTCGGGGGCCCAGCTTCGCCGCGTCGGCGGCGAGACATGTGCACCCATCACCGGTTCTCCGAGTGCCGCAAGGCTTCCACCACGAGGGCCACGGCGGGCGAGGCACGACGGCTGGCGTAGTACAGGTGATATCCGGGGTAGCTCGCTGCCCAGTCATCGAGCACCGACGTCAGGCGGCCCTTCGCAACGTAATCGGCGACGATGTCATCGGGAATCCAGGCCAGCCCGTGCCCGGCCAGCGTCGCCGCGACGATCAGGTCGCTGGCATTGAAGACGAGCCGACCCGTCACCTGGGCATTCACTTTTCTTCCTCGCCGCTTGAACTCCCAGTTCAGCAGGCCGCCGTGGGTCGGCAGACGCAAGCCGATGCAATCGTGCTCGGTGAGATCCTGCGGCTTGCGGGGGCGAGGATGGCTCGCGAAATAGGCCGGGGTGCCGACGACGGCCATGCGCATGTCCGGCGCCATGCGCACCGCGATCATGTCCTTGGCCACGTCGCCACCCAGGCGCACGCCGACGTCGAAGCGCTCGGCAACGATGTCGGTGAAGCGGTTGTCGCTGCTGATCTCGATCTTGATGTCGGGGTACTTCGGCAGCCACGGCCGCAGCCTGGGCCAGACCAGCGTCCGCACGGCATGTTCGGTCGCCGTGATGCGCACCGTGCCGGCCGGCTTGCCGCGCAGCTCGCCGAGCACCGCCAGCTCGGCTTCGATGTCTGCGAAGCGCGGGCCCGCGGCCCGGTACAGCCGCTCGCCTGCTTCGGTGGGCGACACGCTGCGCGTCGTCCGGTTCAGCAGCTTCAGGTCGAGCCTGCGCTCCAGCGCCCGGACCGTCTGGCTGAGCGCCGACTGCGACACCCCGAGCTGCGCCGCTGCACGCGTGAAGCTGCTCTCGCTCACGACGGCCGCAAAGGCCGCGAGGTCGTCGAAGCGTGCCATTGATAAGTCCGGCTTATGAGCCCATGTCGATCCAGCAGTCTAGTCGTTCGACGCGGACGTGCCTAGAGTTCGCGTCATTCGTTCACGACAGGGACACACCGCTATGAAGCGGAAGAAGGACTCGACAGTCGGCCGGAGCGGATCAAGGAGGTCGCCGACGCGGCGCTCAAGCGACTGAAGACGGACCGCATCGATCTCTACTACCAGCACCGCGTCGATCCCGACGTGCCGATCGAGGACGTGGCCGGCACGGTGAAAGACCTGATCCGGCAGGGCAAGGTCAAGCACTTCGGCTCGTCCGAGGCGGGGGCGCAGACGATACGGCGTGCCCACGCGGTCCAGCCCGTGACCGCGCTGCAAAGCGAGTACTCCCTGTGGTGGCGAGAGCCCGAGCGGGAGATCCTGCCGACGCTCGAGGAACTGGGGATCGGCTTCGTCCCGTTCAGCCCGCTCGGCAAGGGCTTTCTCACGGGCGCGATCGACGAGAGCACCACCTTCGACAGCAGCGATTTTCGCACCACGGTTCCGCGCTTCACGCCGGAGGCCCGCAAGGCGAACCAGGCGCTTGTCGACGTGACCTCGCAGATCGCCGCGCGCAAGCGTGCGACGCCGGCGCAGATCGCGCTGGCGTGGCTGCTGGCGCAGAAGCCCTGGATCGTGTCGATCCCCGGGACGACGAAGCGGCATCGGCTCGAGGAAAACGTCGGCGCCGCGGCGGTCGAGCTGACGCCCGGCGATCTGCGCGACATCGGCGCGGCTCTCTCGAGCATCGAGATCCAGGGGGCGCGCTACTCCGCGGACCGGCAAAGGCTCGTCGGGCGCTGACCGCGCACCCGTGTCGCCACTGCGCGACGCGGTCAGGTCACGAGGCGCTTGTCGATCATGTGCGTCACGCAGTCCTGCACGTGTTTCGTGAGCGTCGCCTGCGCGCCTTTCCAGTCGCGCTTGAGCGCGCAATCGAGCAGGCGCCGGTGCTCGCCGGCAGCGACGTCGCCGCGGTAGACCGCCGCCACCATCTGGTAGCGCAGGTACCGGTCGTAGATGACGGCGTGCGTTTCGAGCAGCACCTGCGAGCCGCAGGCCGAGATCAACGCGCGGTGGAACTCGCGGTCGTAGCGCTTCCAAGCCTGCGCCTGCGAGCGCTCGCCTGTCTTCATGCGCCGCTCCATCGCAGCGAGCTTGTGGTGCGCGGCGACCACGCTGCCCTCCCACTCCATGTCGCCGGCCTCGAACGACTCGCGCAACGCGTGCGATTCGAGCAGGCAGCGCATCGCCGCCACCTCGCGCAGGTTGGCCGCCGAGATCGGGGTGACCTGAAAGCCGCGCGAGCCCTCGGCGACGATCAGGCCTTCCGAGGACAGGCGGTTCAGGTTCTCGCGCAGCGTACCGACGCTGGCCTCGTAGGCGTCGCGCATCCGGTCGAGCGTCAGCCGCTCTCCCGGCGCAAGGCGGCCGCAGACGATGTCGGCGCGGATGCACCGGTAGGTCTTTTCGCCGACCGTTTCCGTCTGTCGAGCGTCGTCCAGCATCGCTTTTCCTTTGCCTTGCGCCGACCCGAGGCCGGCACGCCGCCGCGCGATGATACGCTTCGTCCACCATTCGGACGATCGTCCAAGCGGATTGTCATCGTCGGATAAAGCCGCTACTCTCGGATGAATCCATCGGCGCCGCCGGTGCGCAACCGACCCCTTTTCGAAGGAGCCCCACCATGTCGTCGACGATCGCACGCCGCACCCTTCTGCGCGCCGGCGCCTCCACGCTGGCCCTGGCCGCCGCGCCTCTCGGGTGGGCGCAGGGCGCGATGAAGATGCGCTTCAGCTCAGCATTCACCGAGCAGGACCTGCGCGCCGAAGGCTACAAAGCCTTCGCCGCGGCGATGAAGAACGACTTCGAGTTCCAGCCGTTCTGGGGCAACACGATGTTCAAGCAGGGGACCGAGCTCGTCGCGCTGCAGCGCGGCAACCTGGAGATGGCCAACCTCGCGCCGCAGGACATCTCCAAGCAGGTGCCCGCCTGGTCGCTGCTGACCTCGGCCTACCTGTTCCGCGACGTCACCCACCTGAAGAAGACGTTCAAGAGCGACGTCGGGCGCGACTTCGTGAAGATGGCGCGTGACCAGCTCGGCATCGAGGTCATCACGCCGGTCTACTTCGGCTCGCGCCACGTCAACCTCAAGCCTGACCGGACGATCAGGACGCCGGCCGACCTGGCGGGAATCAAGCTGCGCATGCCGCCGGGCGAGTTCTGGCAATTCCTCGGCGAGTCGATCGGCGTCAACCCGACACCGGTCGCGTTCGCCGAGGTCTACACCGCGCTGCAGACCGGCGCCATCGACGGCCAGGACAATCCGCTGCTCCTCAGCAAGCTGATGAAGTTCGACGAGGTGACGACGCAGTTCGTCCTCACCGGGCACGTCATCGGCTTTGACGTGATGACCGTCTCGTCGAAGGCGTGGAACGAGCTCAAGCCGGACCAGCAGGCGCGCTTTCGCGCCGCTGCGGAGAAGGCGATCGACGACTACACCGCCAAGTTCGAGGGTCAGGAGCGCGACGTGGTCGCCGCCCTGAAGGCGGAAGGGAAGAAGGTCTACGCGCCCGACGTCAATGCCTTCCGCAGCTTCGCGCAGAAGCGCTACGTCGAGAAGTACGGCCGCGAGTGGCCGAGCGGCGCGCTCGAGCGGATCAACGCGCTGTAGCCGCTCGCGCAGTCGATGGCCTCCGAGACTCCGCCAGCGGCCGGTGCCCCTGCGCTAGGCCGCTGGCTGCAGCGGCGCGCCGACGACGTCGCGGTCGCGCTGATCGCGACGATGTTCGTGTCGTTCCTGCTGCAGATCGTCTTTCGCTATGCGCTCAACCGGCCGCTCGGCTGGACCGAGGAGGTCACGGTCCTGTGCTGGGTGTGGGTCGTGCTGTGGGGGGCGTCGTTCGTCGTCGCCGAAGCCGACGAGGTCCGCTTCGACATCCTCTACAACGTCGTGCCGCCGAAGGTCCGGCGGGTCCTCACGGTCGTCGCGAGCCTCGTCCTGGTCGTGCTGATGGCGCTTTCGCTGCCGGCGACGTGGCGCTACGTCGCTTTCATGCGGCGCGAGCATTCCGCCTTCCTCGGCATGCGCTTCGACGCCCTCTACTCGATCTACGTGCTGTTCGCGCTGGTCTGCATCGCGCGTCAGGCGCGCGTCGCATGGCGGGCCTGGCGCGGCGCGCCGCCCGCGGTCGGCTCCGGCGTCGACGGAGGCCGCGCCGGATGATGGGCCTGTCGCCGTTCGCGATGTGCGTGATCGTGCTGGTCGCGCTGGCGCTGGCCGGCCTGCCGATCGGCCTTTCGATGATCGCCGCCTCGATCTTCTACCTGCTTGCCGCCGGTCTCGACCCGGGCACAGCGGCCGAGCAGATCCTCAACGGCCTGTACAACAGCTACGTGCTGCTCGCCGTGCCGCTGTTCATCCTCGCAGCCGACCTGATGAACACGGGCAGCCTGACCGACCGGCTGCTGAAGTTCTGCCTCGTCCTCGTCGGACGATTCCGCGGCGGGCTGGGGCACGTCAACATCGTCGCCAACGTCATCTTCGCCGGCATGTCGGGCTCGGCGATCGCCGACGCGGTCGGCATCGGCCGCATCATCATCGGCATGATGACGCGCGACGGCAAATACCCCGTCGCGTACGCGGCGGCGATCACCGCCTCGGCCGCGATCATCGGGCCGATCATTCCGCCGTCGATCCCGATGGTCATCTACGCGCTGGTCTCGGACGCGTCGATCGGCTTTCTCTTTCTCGGCGGCGTGATCCCGGGGTTGCTGCTCGGCGTCGCCTTCATGGCGATGAACGCGCTCATCGCGCGGCGCCGCCGCTACCCGGTCGAGCCGCCGGTGCGGCTTCGCGACGTGCCGCGCGTCACCATCGATGCGTTCCCCGCGCTGCTGCTGCCGGTCATCCTGCTGGTGGGCATCTACGGCGGCGTGATGACTCCCACCGAAGGCGCCGCCGCGGCCGCGGCCTATGCCCTGCTGGCCGCGGCGCTGATCTATCGCGCCCTGTCGCGCCGCCAGCTCTACGGCGTGCTGCTGTCGAGTGCGAAGGCCACCACCTCGGTGGGAATGCTGATCGCCGGCGCGCTCGCTTTCAACTACGTCGTCACGGCCGAGAACGTCCCGGTGGCGGTGCGGCACTTCATCGAAGGCTTTCACTTCTCCAGGATCGGCTTCCTGCTGCTGGTCAACGCCGTCCTGCTCGGCCTGGGCTGCCTGCTCGAGGGCACGACCATCCTGCTCATCATCGTGCCGATCTTGATCCCCAGCGTGAAGGCGCTCGGCATCGACACCGTGCACTTCGGCGTGGTCGTCGTCGTCAACATCATGATCGGCCTCTTGACGCCGCCGTTCGGGCTGCTGCTGTTCATCGTCGCCAACATGACGCGGCAGCCGCTGATCGCCATCGTGAGCGAGGCCGTGCCGTTCATCGTTGCCGCGATCGCGATGCTCGGGGTGATCACCTTTGTCCCGGAGACCGTGCTCTGGCTGCCGCGCGTGATGGGCTACAAGGGCTGATCCCGGGCTTTCGAGGAAACGCATGAACGACAAGCCCATCTACGTGCTCAACGGCCCGAACCTGAACCGCCTGGGCCAGCGCGAGCCCGACATCTACGGCTGCACGACGCTGGCACAGATCGAGGCCCAGTGCCGGCAGGCGGCCGGCGCGCAGCCGATCGAGTTCCGGCAGACGAACAGCGAGGCGCAGATGATCGACTGGATCCACGAGGCCATCGATCGGGCGAGCGGCATCGTCATCAACCCCGCTGCCTACTCGTTCACCTCGATCGCGATCCTCGACGCGCTGAAGATGTTTCCGGGACCGATCGTCGAGCTGCACATCTCGAACATCCACCGCCGCGAGGAGATCTACCACCGCTCGCTGATGTCGCGCGCGGCGACGGCGGTGATCGCCGGGCTCGGCGCGAAAGGTTATGCCGTTGCCGTCCGGGCGGTCGCAGAGCTTGTCGAAGGCGACCCCGTCGGCGCCAAGCCGCCCGCCGCGCGCGTCAGCTGATGGCCGATCTGAGACGAGCCGCTGTTTCTCCTTTCGCACCCCAAGCCGTCGCTCGCATCTTCGGGTTCGGCTTCGAATAGCCGTCGTTCACCGACAACGACCCACGGTGGTCGACGAGGCCAGCGCACATAGCGCAGATTGCGGCACCTCGCCTCCGGCACCGGGCGAAATCGCGCTTGCGTCCGGGGCGGTTTCAGGCGCATCGTCACGCCTTGGCCCGGTTCGGTGAGGAGGTCATTCATGCACGCCTATCGATCGTTCGTCGCGGCCCTGACCTCGCTCGCCCTCGCCGTGCAGGTGCCGCTGTCG
>JGI24140J50213_10000029_pt1 | contig 53841 bp, 52 predicted proteins | sample BarGraIncu00222A_FD_50213 | JGI IMG/M metagenome (IMG submission 50213)
GTGGTGCTGTCCTCGCCGGACAGCCGGCTGCGCCAGCGCACCCGCTCCAGCGATGCGTCTTCGGTGCCTTCGAGTGCGACCACTTCGGTGTTGAACACCAGTTCGATATTCGGCGCGGCCTCGATGCGCTCGATCAGGTAGCGCGACATGCTGGCGCCAAGACCGCCGCCGCGGATCACCATGTGAACCTTGCGGGCGTGGTCCGACAGAAACACCGCGGCCTGTCCGGCGGAATTGCCGCCGCCCACCAGCACGACTTCCTGTTCGGCGCACAGCCGCGCCTCGATCGGCGACGCCCAGTACCAGACCCCGCGGCCCTCGAAATCGGCGAGATTTTCAATCTCGGGGCGTCGATAGCGCGCACCGCTCGCGACCACGATCGACCGCGCGCGCAGCACGTCCCCATCCTCGAGCTTCAGGCCGAACGCGCCGTCGTCGCGCGAACAATCGAGCGACCTCACCGTCACCGGAATCATGATCTCGGCGCCGAATTTCTGCGCCTGGTTGAAGGCGCGCGCGGTCAGCGCCAGCCCGGAAATTCCGGTCGGAAAGCCCAAATAATTCTCGATGCGCGCGCTGGCGCCGGCCTGTCCTCCGAACGCGCGGGCGTCGCACACCGCAACGCTGAGCCCTTCGGAGGCCGCATAGACCGCGGTCGACAACCCCGCCGGTCCGCTGCCGACAACGGCGACATCGTAGACCTTGTCCTTGGCGACGGCGCGGACCATGCCCATGGCGCGCGCCAGTTCGGATTCGCTTGGGTTGCGCAGCACGGTACCGTCGATGGCCACCACCAGCGGCCAGTCGGTCGGCGACGGCGAATAGCGCGCAATCAGTTCGTTGGCATCGTGATCGCTGGCCGGATCGAGCAGATGATGCGGGTAGCCGTTGCGGGTGAGAAATCCCTGGAGGCGAATCACGCCGCGCGAATTCGAGGGTCCGATCAGCACCGGGCCGCCGGCGCCGCCCCGAATCAGGCTGACCCGGCGAAGGATCAAGGCGCGCATGATGCGCTCACCGAGATCGGCTTCCGCCACCAAGAGCGCGCGCAGCCGCTCCGGCGGAATCAGCAGCGTTTCGACGTCGCCCTCGGCATGGCCGTCGACCAGCGCGACGCGGCCGGAGAGCTGGCCGATTTCGGCCAGAAACTGACCCGGCCCCTGATCGATCACCGGCGTGACGTGGCCGAGGCCGTCGCGCTGGGTAATCGCGACATGGCCGGACAGCAGCACGAACATTCCCGGTCCCGGTTTGCCGGTCTCGAACAGCCTTTCACCATCCTTGTAATGGCGTAGCTCGCCGAATCGACGCATGCGCGCGATCTCGTGCGCGGTCAGTACCGGGAAGGTTTGCTCATGGCGCGGAAACACTGACGCCGACGCAGCGCTCTCTTCTGCCTTGCTCCGCGCCGGGGTCTCTGCCGCCATTTCCATCTTTCTTCCCTCAAGAAAACCAAATGATCGGGGATATTCCCCGGCGAGCCAACCGGCTATTTGCCCGGGTCTTCCTCGCTGCNTTCATNCGATGCGATGTCATCAGAAGCAGAAGACGCGGTCGTGAAATCGTCTCGTCCCCTGGCTTGCGATTTTCGCCGCTTGAGGTTTTCGCGCAACGCCAGTTTCAGCCGATCCTGGCGCAGATCCCTCGCGGGCCTTGCCGATTGCCCCTCGCGCTTATCCTTGCCATCCTTCATTGTCGACCCGTTCGAATGCGTTCGCGAAAGAGTGTCATATCAGTCGGAGACCAAGCCGATGGACGAGAATCTGACCTTGGCATCCCTGCCGCAGCGAACCCTCGACGGCTGGCATCGCTTTGTGGCGTCGGGCGATCATGAGCTGCTGCGGTCCCTGCTATCGGAACATATTGTGTTTCGCTCGCCATTCGTGCAATCGCCGATTCCCGGGCGGCCGGCGACCCTGTTGGTACTGACGACGGTGGTGCAGATCTTCGAGAATTTTCGCTATCACCGGACGTTCGTCGGCGGCTCGCACGACGTCGCGCTGGAATTTAGCGCCAATATCGGCAAATGGCAGCTCAAGGGCGTTGATCTCATCAGGTTCGGCGAGGCCGGCGAAATGATCGAATTCGAGGTCATGGTCCGGCCGATCAAGGCGCTGGCGGCACTGGGCGAGCAAATGGGGAACCGGATCGGCCCGCAACTGAGCCTGCTGAAGCAGGCCGCGGGCGCCCCAGGCTGATTGCGGCGCTTTTGATCGCATCGCCGCCGGGCTCGCGCTTGCGCCGCTGGGGGCCTTGTGGCAAGGATCGGCGCGCCTTGTCGGGGCCTTTCTGGCCGATTCTCGGGGGGCATGCTGCCGTAGCTCAGTGGTAGAGCACTCCATTGGTAATGGAGAGGTCGACAGTTCAATCCTGTCTGGCAGCACCACCGTCCGCGCAAAAAAATCCGGGTTCCATAGATCGCAAACGCCAAGGCTCAATCGCGGGGCCGATTCGCATTTTTATTTCGCGTCAGAGACCTTGTTCGACATTTCCGCAAAAGCGCCTCGATCACATCGGCTTTCTACGGCGCCAACGGCGTCTTCCGAATGTAAATCCGAGTCGTAAAACGCTGCCCGCCGCGTGGGCTGAGGGGCCAGAAATTAAGGCGTCATTTAGGTTTGATTAAGGTTTCATTAGGCATCAAAAATACTTGATCTCCAATGGGTTAGGGAACCTTCTTAGTGTGACCCAAGGGTGACAGCATTTTACGCAAAAGCCGTCTAAATGCGCGCCATGGACGGACCCAAGACGTGGGCCTTCTGCAATAATCTCTGGAGAACAAAATGAAGAAATTTCTACTCGGTACTGTGGCGCTCGTCGCACTCGGCGCGACCGTGCCAGCACTCGCAGCCGATCTTCCGGTTCGCAACGCCCCCTACACCAAGGCTCCGGCCTATATGGCGCCGATCTACAACTGGACCGGCTTCTATATCGGCGGTCATGTCGGCGGCGCGTTCGCGGGCAACAACAGCCTGGAAGGCAGCGACGGCCGCTTCCTCGGCGGCATCCAGGGCGGCGCCGACTATCAGTTCGGCAACAACGTGGTGATCGGCATCGAGGCCGAATACAGCTGGCTTGCCAACGGCAGCACCGGCGTGGTCTTTCCGGCCGGAACGGTCGTGACCACCAACAGCAATCAGCTCGGGTCGGTCACCGGCCGGCTCGGCTACTCCTTCGGCCCGACCTTGCTCTACGCCAAGGGCGGTTATGCCTGGAAGGATAACGACAATATCAGCGTCGTTGGTGCCGGCGCGCCGGCGGCCTTCACCACCGACAACAACCATAAGGATGGCTACACTGTCGGCGCCGGCCTCGAATATATGTTCGCGCCGAGCTGGTCGGCCAAGCTCGAATACCAGTACTACAATTTCGGCAGCTCGACCTTCCTGACCGGTCCCGTCGACATTGTCGGCACCCGGTTCACCGACTCCGAGCACACCGTCAAGGCCGGCATCAACTACCGCTTCAACTGGGGCAACTCGGCCCTCGCCAGGTATTGATCCGCGTCTGAACAAATCTTCGGAAAAGGCCGGCATTCACGCCGGCCTTTTTTGTTTTCGCACCAAATGCGACGCGGGCTTCGCGAAAAGCGTTCCATCGGCGAGATCAACGAGGTCACCACCGCAATCGCCGCCGCAGTCGAACAACAGGGCACGGCGACGCGCCAGATCGCCCGCAACATTCAGCACGCTGCCGGCGGCACCTCTGAGGTTTCCAGCAATATCGTCGGCGTCAGCACCGCCTCGGCCGAAGCCGGAGCAGCCGCCGGCGAGGTGCTGACCGCGTCCAGCGCACTGCGCCGCGAGGCCGACGTGTTGCGCGCGGAAATCGACGCGTTCCTGTCCAACATCCGGGCGGCCTGAGGTTTCAGCAAATGCTGCGGGCACGCCCGCAGCACCTCGATTGTTCGAGACCGATAGGCTCGAGCCTGGTTGCGGCCTACTTGCCGGGCTCGGTTGTCATCCACAGCACCGACTTGGCGTCCTTCTCGTAAGCCATGCCCTTCGGATAACTGATCAATTCCATCTGCAGGCCCCACGGCGCGAAGAAATACAGGATCGACTGCCCGGCTGCCGGACCTTCCTTGATCGGTATCGGACCCTGCAACGTCCGGACGTTCTTTTCTTTCAGGTAGGCTGCAGCCTTGTCGATGTCGTCGACATAAAGCGCGATATGGTGGCCGCCGATATCGCTGTTCTTCGGCATGTCCGTTGCCTGATCGGGCGACCTGTATTGAAACAGTTCAATGTTCGAACCGTAGCCGCAGCGGACCATGCTGATCTCGTCGATCACGGCGCGCGGGTTGACGTTGACGACGTCCTGCATGAACGTTCCCTTGTCATCCGAGAACGGTCCGAACGACATCGCATGCGTGCAACCGATGACGTCGGTGAAAAATGCCGTGGCGGCCTTTATATCGGGCACGGTGATACCGGTGTGGTCGTGACCGCGCAGGCCGGGAATCTGATCCGCCGAAGCGGATTGCGGCGAGCCAGCCAATGTCAGCGTGACGATGGCCGTGAGAAACACTCCAGACTTGATCATGATGGTCTCCTTGTTTTCGATTTGACGAATCTTGGTTGCAGGCGCGTCAGTTCGGCGATGCCAATTGACGCTCGACGCCTTTCGGATCCTTGGCGAGACCCTCGGCGAGGCCGCGCGCCATGTCGCCGACGTAGATCTCCTCCTCGCCGCTTTCGAAGCCGTCGAGGATTTCCGTGGCGGCATCCGCCGGCGACATCTTCGGAATCGGCAACCCCGCGGTCATTCTGGTGTCGACCGCGCCCGGCAACGCCGCAGCGACGCGTACGCCCTTGGGCCCAAGTTCGGCGCGCAACCCTTGCGTCAGGCTCAGCGCCGCGGCCTTTGAAGCGCAGTACGAGCCCATGAACGGCAGATTGACCCGGGCCAGGATGGTGAGCATGTTCAACACCGCGCCCTTGTTGGCGATCAGCGCGGGCGCAAAGGCGCGCGTGACGCGTAATGGCGCGAGGTAGTTGCATTCAAACTCCTCGCGGGCGATCGACAGGTCCGCGGCCAGCAGGAATGCGGTGTTGTGGTTGACGCCGGCATTGTTGATCAGGAGCGTGATGTCGGTCGCGGTCGCGGCAGCCTTGTTCACGTCAGCGTCGCTGGTCACGTCCATCTTGAGCGGCACCAGCCGATCGGATGCCGCCAATGCGGAGGGGTTGCGCGCCGCCGCATAGATTTTTTTGGCGCCGCGCGCCNTGAGCGCCGCGATCAGTGCTGTCGCGATCGCGCCTGTCGCGCCGGTGATGAGAACGGTGGAANCCTTGATCGTCTCTGTCATGCCGCTGATCCTTGCTGGTGGGGAACGGAAACTTCTCGCTGATCGGTGAGCCAGCCGGGCTCGACATCCGGCAACGGGATCGCCGACAGCAGATCCCGCGTGTAGGCATGTTGGGGGCGTTCGAAAATCTTCGCGACCGGCCCGGATTCGACGATCTCGCCGTGCTGGAGAATGGCGACGTCGTCGCAGAGCACGCGGATCACGGACAGATCGTGGCTGATGAACACCAGCGTAAGTCCGAGCCTTTTCCGCAACTCCCTGATCAGCAACAGAATGTGGGCCTGGGTCGAGACATCGAGCCCGGAAACAATCTCGTCGGCGACAATGAAGTCAGGCTCGAGCGCCAGCGCGCGCGCGATGCCGGCGCGTTGCCGCTGGCCTCCCGAAAGCTCATGGGGATAGCGGTCGATGAAATGCGGCGGCAGGCCCACGAGGTCCAGCAATTCCGCCGCGCGGTCGCGCTGGTCGCGCCTGCCCTTGAGGCGCCCGAACACCTGAAGCGGCCGCGTCAGCGCGACCGCGAGCCGAAGGCGCGGGTTCAGCGACGACTGCGGATCCTGAAAGATCATCTGGATGCGCGCCCGCAGCGGCCGCAATTCGGCCTCTCCGAGATGACCGATTTCAACGCCGTCGAACTGAATTCCGCCGGAAGTCGGCTGCAACAGCCGCACCAACAGGCGGCCCAATGTCGTCTTGCCCGAGCCGGACTCNCCGACCAGACCGAGCACCGATCCACGGGGAACCGCGAGATCGACATGCTTGACGACCTCGCGGAGCGCCGAACGACGGAACAACGTTGACGCTCGCTCCGGATAGGCAAAGCTCAAGCTGCCTGTTCTGACCAGAATGTCGTTCATGCCCGCTCCGCGACAGGCAGCCGATCGATCCGATGCGCTTCGGCCCACAGGCTCTCGACCAGTTCGGGAGGCACTGGACGCAGCGAGTCAGCTGGCCGGTCGGCGCGTGGCGTCGCGGCCAGCAGTGCGCGCGTATAGGGATGCCGCGGCTTGGTCAGCACCTCGGCGGTCGCGCCCTCTTCGAGCACGCGTCCGGCATGCAGCACCGAGACGGTGCGGCAGAGCTTCGCGACCACACCGAGATCATGCGTCACGAACAGGATCGCCGCGCCATGACGTTGCCGCAACCGCTCGACCAGTTGCAGCACCTGGCGCTGCACGGTGACGTCAAGTGCTGTGGTCGGTTCGTCGGCAATAATCAGGCTGGGATCGCAGGCAAAGGCCGTCGCGATCAGCACCCGCTGCCGCATGCCGCCGGAAATCTCGTGCGGATAGAGACCGAGCACGCGCTGCGGATCGCGGATCGCGACCTCAGCGAGAAGTTCCGCGGCGCGTTGCAGCGCCTGCCGCCGAGACAGCGCGAGATGGTGCCGCAGAACCATGGCGATCTGGGCGCCGACGCGCTTGACCGGGTTCAGCGACGTCATCGGGTCCTGCGGGATCAACGCGATGCGGCGGCCGAGCAGGCCTCGCCGCTCGCGTTCCGGCATGCCCAGGAAATCTCGTCCCTCGAACCTGATCGTTCCGCGCTCGATGTGGGCGTTGGCCGGAAGCAATCCGAGCACGGCCCGCCCCAGCATCGACTTGCCCGCACCCGACTCGCCGACCAGGCCTCTCACCTCGCCGGGCTGAACCTCCAGGCTGACGCCGCGCAGCACGTTCGCCGTCGTCGCACCCTTGCCGATCGTGACGTGCAGGTCCTGCACCGAGAGAACTGCGGTCATTGGCGCTGTACCGGGTCGAGTGCCGCTCTTAATCCATCCCCCAGAAGATTGAACCCGACCACGCTGACGATGACGCATCCGATGGCAAGCGCCATGATCCACGGCGACTGGTAGATGATCTGGCGCCCCTCGGCGATCATCCCTCCCCAGGTCGCGGTGTCGCCGGCAACCGAGATACCGACAAAGGACAGGATGACCTCGACCAAAATCGCGACCCCCATCTCGACAGCCAGCAGCGTGACGATGAGCGGAACAAGGTTGGGCACTATTTCCAGGCGCAAAATCTGGCCCCGGTTCATGCCGATCACGCGCGCCGCCATCGCATAGTCGCGCTGAAGCTGCACCATGGTCTCGGCCCGNACGATCCGGGCAAAACGCGTCCAGTCGACCACCACGATGGCCAGAATGACGGAGGTCAATCCGGCTCCGATCACGGCCGCCAGCACGATCGAGAGCAGGATCGGCGGAAACGCCATCCAGACGTCGATCAGGCGCGATGTCAGTTGATCGATCCAGCCGCCGAAACTGCCCGCAACCAGACCCAGCGTGATGCCGATCGCTGCCGCCAGAGATGCCGCGATGAAGGCCACCGACACCGCGATCCGCGAGGAATAAATCAGGCGTGAAAGCACGCAGCGACCGAGGCTGTCGGTGCCGAGCGGAAAGCTTGCGTCGCCGCCGTGCATCCACGCCGGCGGCATCTGCGCGGAAAGAAGATCCTGTTCGAGCGGATCGTGCGGCGCGATCAGCGGCGCCAACAGCGCCACCAGAAGCAGCAAGGCCACGACCGCACCGCCAAGCCACAACCGCGGACCGCCGCGCTTGAGCGCCGCCGTCCATGGCGAGGTGTGTTCGATCGGAGCGCTGACGGCGAGGTCAACCATTGCGCAGCCTCGGATCCAGGAGCGTGACCAGAACATCGACGACAAGATTGAGCGCGATGAAGAGAACAGCAAAGGTCAGGATCAGTCCCTGGATCAAGGGGAAATCGCGGTTGATCACCGCGTCGATCGCCATATTGCCGATCCCCTCATAGGAGAAGATGCGTTCGACCAGCACCGTTCCGCCAAGCAGCAGCGTGATCTGAACGCCGCCGAGCGCGACCGTCGGTATCAGCGCGTTCGGGAACACCTCCCGCAACAAGATCGCCGGCCGCGCAAATCCCCGCGTTCGTGCTACTTGCGCGTAATCCTGATCCTCGGCCTCCGACAACGAGGCCTTGAGCAGGCGCGCGATCAGGGCGGCAAAAGGCAATGCGAGCGCTATCGCCGGAAGTATCATGTGAGAGAGCAGCGCGCGTGCGACGTCGAGACGTCCGGTCACGAGGCTTTCAATGAGATAGAAATTGGTCCGGAAGCTGATGTCGAGCTGCGGATCGATCCGGCCCGACGTCGGCAGTAGCGGGACCAGCACGCCAAACAACAGAAGCAGGATCAAGGCCCAGAGAAAATCCGGAATCGCGAGAAAGACGCCGACGCCGCCGTCGATGACCCATTCGGCGCGCCGCCCGCGAAAATAGACACCGGTCAAGGCCACCACCAGCCCCAGCACAATGGCGATCAGCGTCGCGACCAGCGCAAGCTCGAGCGTGGCCGGAAGCCGTGCCAGAACCAGTTCGAACACGTTCTGATGCAGGCTGATCGAACGGCCGAAATTGCCGCTGAAGACCTGACCAAACCACGANATGAACTGTTCCGGGATCGAGCGATCAAGTCCATAGAAGGCGCGCAGCCGNTCGATATCTGCCGGCGTCGCNCCGGGAGGAATCATCATGGCGATCGGATCGCCCGGGACGATGCGGAGCAGGACGAANACGATGNCCGCGACGCCAACCAGCGTCGGCGGTATCAGGACGAGTCGTCTGACCATCTCGCCCCATCTCATGACCGTCTCGTCCTGTCCGGACCCTAAGCCGACGTGATCAGCTGCGGCAGGATCATGCCATTGGCCTGCGCAACGACCTTCAATCCCTTTTTATGNATGATCGGCTGCACGTATTGNAACAGCGGGATGACCTCGCCTTCCTCGGCGATGTATTTGTCGACGGCCTTCCAGCCTGCGATCCGCTTGGCTTCGTCCTTTTCTCCCCACAAGGGACCGATCCGCTCGACCAGGTCCTTGCCCTTCCACGCGCAATGCGGCGACGGGCCGAACATGGCGAACCCGGTGGANGTCGTGGGATCGCCGATCGCATTGCCCCAATTGTAGAACGCGGCGGGCGCCAGCGCATGACGGGCGCGCAGCTCGAAGTGCTGGGCGATCTCGTAAATCTCGATGGTCGCGTCGATGCCGACCTTGCGCCACATCCCGACGATCGCCTGGATCATCTCGTAATCCTTCGGCTTGAATCCGCGCGTCGTCTGGATGGTGAACTTCACCGGCTTCTCCGGCGAGAAGCCGCTCTTGGCGAGCAGGCTTTTGGCCAGTTCGGGATCGTAAGCTACCTTGATCGAGGGGTCGAAGGCCGCATAGCCCGGCGCCTCCAGGGTTGAGATCGGAACGCCGTAGCCTTTCAGCAGGCGATCGACGATCGCCTTCTTGTCGATCGCATGATTGGCCGCGAGCCGAACATTGCGATCGAGCATCGGGTCGATGTCGGTGATGAAGATCATCGCGATGTCGGACACCGGCTCGGTCGCCCCGGCAAGGCCGGGTTTCGACTTCAGGCGGTCGAATTCCTCATAGGGAATTTCGAAGGTGACGTCAGAGCCGCCCGATTCGATTTCGGCGACCCGGCTGGTCGGATCGGTCACAAATTTGAACACCACGGTTTCGAACGCCGGCTTCGGGCCCCAATATTGGGGATGCNCCTTGAGCCGCAGGAATGCGTTGCGCTCGAAGGCGTCAACCTTGTACGGGCCGGATCCGATCGGCGCCTTCTCGAAGCCTTCGGCGCCGACTTTCTCGAAATAGGCTTTCGGCAGCACATAGCCGGTGAGGAACGCCATCCACTTGAACAGCGTCGGCTCGAATTCCAGCACGTCGCCGGTAATGGTGTTGCCGTCGATCTTGTAGTTGCCGACTTTCGACCAGACGAACTGGATCGGATTGCCGCCCTTCGGATCGGCCGCGCGCGTCAGCGACCAGACGACATCTTCAGGCGTGACCGGCGTGCCGTCGTGCCAGACCGCATCCTTGCGAACCTCCATCGTCACCTTCGTCTGGTCCGCATTCCAGCCCCATTTGGTCAGCAGACCGGGCTTGAACGACAGATCCGGCGCCTGGCCGATATAGGGGTCGAAGATCGACTGGTAGATCGACTGGATGGTCGGGTTGACCGCAGACACTCCGACCGTCGGATCGAACGACGGTAAATTGACGTTGTAGGCGATGGTCAGGGTCCCGGCGGCGGCCTTAGCCGGGGTACCGAGCAGACCGGAGGAGAGCGGCAAGCTTGCCGCACCGGCCAATTGAAGCAGCGTGCGTCGCGACAGAACGGAGGACACCATGGCAATTACTCCATCAACGAGGACGGCGCCCGGAGCGGGCGCCGATGACTAAGGCAAACTATTTGGCAGGCGCGCTCTCGGCCCAGCGCGCCATCAAGGTGTTCGACGGCAGCGTCTCGTCGACGAGCTTCTTCGCCGTCGCAACGCCGGCAACCGGCAACCGGGCCGGATCGAGCAGCCCGATCTGCACCAGCACCGACGCCTGATCCCAGTAAATGTGTTCGTTGTAGAGCTTGTCGCCGCGGAAGCGGACGATGGCGACCAACGGAATTTCCACATATTTGCCGGTCGGCGCCACGCCCGGCAGCATCCAGTCGATCTCGATATCGTGAGTGAAACAGAACAGCATCTCATCGACGATGCGGTCCGCACCGATGGTGCGCGAGATCGGAATGAGCTTGGTGTCCTGCGGGGTCTTCGGAATGAAATGATTCTTGTAAAAGCGCAGGAGATCCCGATAGCCGACGCCGCCGGTCATGGTCGGGATGTGATTGACATAGGGCTCCGCCACCATGGTCGCCATGGTCTGCTCCGCCGACCGCACCGCGAATTCCAGCTCGGTATGACGATCCCAGAGCGAGGAGAGATCGTAGTGCGGACCCAGAACCTTGCGGAACAGCGCGATCGAGCGTGAATGCGCCATCAGGGTCGCGGGCTTGTTGAAGCTGGTCCGCTCGGGCGCCGCGAAAGCATGGTCGCAACCCGGATAAAGATAAAGCTCGACGTCCGGCCGCTTCGCGAAAGCGGCCTTGATCTGCTCCCTGGCCTCCGGCGGCGCAAAACGATCGAGTTCGGCGAAGTGGAAAACCATCGGGCACTTGACCTTTGCGGCCTCGCCCAGATCGGCTTCGATACCGACGCCATAATAGCAAACGGCGCAATCGACATCGGTTCGCGCCGCGACCAAATAGGCAAGCTTGCCGCCGAGACAGAAACCCAACGCGCCGACCTTGCCGACGNATTCCGGCCGCGCGCGCAATACCTTCAGCGCGTCCGCGGCATCCTTGATCGACTGGTTGGCATCGAAGCGCTGGTAATAACCCATCGCCTTGCCAAAATCGGCTTCGGTGTAACCAAGCTCGACGCCGGGCTCCATCCGCCAGAACAGATCGGGCACCAGGACGACGTAACCCTCTTCGGCATAATGCTCAGCGACTTCGCGCATCGAGGAATTGACGCCGAAAATCTCCTGCAGCAGCAGAATGCCGGGACCCGACCCCGACGCCGGAACCGTCAGATAGGCCTTGAACGCGCCGCCATCGGCAGCCGCGACGTCGATCCATTGTCCTGTCACTGTATCGCCCCCTCTCACGCGTGCGCCGACGTTGGGCACTGCCACTTCATCGTGCTTTCTTAATTGAATTTTTAATGTAAGATTCGAATTTGTAAATAGCATAGATTGAGCAGGCTTGCCTACGCCTTGAGCGCGCGCGACGTCAGGAGACCGTTTTGAAGAGGACCATGAACACCGTGCTGAAGCGAGCCGGAAGCACGGCGAAGCCGAAAACCCTATCCTTTGTTGCCGAACGGCCGGGCAACTGGCATCTCGCGCGCACCGAAACCGAACGGCGGCTGTCCGATTTCGAGTTCGGACTGGAGCGGCTGGCACAGGCCTACTATCGCTGGAAGGCGGCGTGTCTTGCCGCCGTTTGCGACGTGCCGCTCACCGGCGACGACGTCGCCGTGCTCAATGTCGTTCGCATGGGCGATGAGCCGAAGCGGCTTTCCGAGATCGGGCAACTGCTCAACCGCGTCGACGTTCCCAATCTTCAATACGCTACCCGCAAGCTGGTTCGCTCGGGCCTGATCGAAACCGAGGGCAGTTCGTCGCGCAAGGAAACCCGTTACCGCGCCACGACAACCGGGCATTCCGTTACCGAAGCCTACGCTGCCTTGCGCGCCGCGACATTGCCGCCGATGCTCGACGCGCTCGACGGCTGGGCAGCCAAGTCCGAGACGACGAGCATCCAGCTCGATTTGATCGCCAGCCTCTACGCTCAGGCGGCGCAGGTCGCGATCACCAGGCGGCATCAGCCCTGAAGGCGCGGTCGTATGACGGCATTTGACGGGGTGGGCAGCGGTGACTATCCAGCTGTACGGTTATCAGTATAGCGTTTACGCATGGATCGCGCGCCTTGCGATGCACGAGAAAGGAATCAGCTACGAATGGGTTGAAGTAGATCCATTCGCCAAGGATGTCCCGGCGGACTATCTGGCGATGCATCCATTCGGACGCGTGCCTACACTGGTCAATGGTGATTTTGTGCTTTTCGAAACAAGCGCAATCACGCGATACGTCGACGAAGCGTTCCAGGGACCGCGGCTCCAGCCGATCAAGCCGGAAGATCGAGGCAGAGTGAGCCAGATCATTTCGGTCATCGATAGTTACGCCTATTGGCCGCTGGTGCGGCAGGTTTTCTCTCATGGCGTCTTCAGGCCAAGACTGGGCCACCCTGCCGATCCCATCGAATACCAGCGAGGGCTCGAAGCTGCTCCGTTAGTTCTTCGGGCGCTTGATCAGCTTGCAAATGAGGACGGCTTCCTGGTGGCGGATTCCCTGTCACTCGCCGATATCCACCTTGCGCCAATGATCGGCTATTTCACATCTGATCCCAGCGGCGAGAATCTGCTCAAGCAATACCATCGGCTATCCAGCTGGTGGTCGGCGATGTCCTTCGAGAAGCATTTCGTCGATACCAAGCCGGTGTTACCCAATATCCCTCAAGGGAGTTAGCGGCATCCATCGCTTTCGCCACGGCGGAGCCTGCCGCACCTTCATGCCGCCGCCTCGCCGACCCGTGCNGCCGAACGAATGCCGTGCGCTTCAAGCATCGGCAACACGTTATCCCGGAAATAGGGAAATTCCTCGGCATAGTCGACGAACGACAGCGTAGTGCCGCGGAAACCCGCATCATGAAGAGCGATGATGCCTTGCGCGACCTGCTCCGGCGTTCCGGTGAGCGGATAACCGCCATGGCCCGCCGCCATGCGGTCGCGGATCAACGCGAGCAGATCGTGCGGGAACGATTGCGCATGCGCGAACTGCAGCCGCACCAGATTATCGACCGCGTCCCAGTCGGCATGAACGCGGCCGAAATGCTCAAGATAGGCCTTGGCTTCCTTTTCCGTGGGCCGGCAGACGACGTGCGCGAAGGTGAGGACGTCCACGGCGCGGCCAGCATCGGCGGCCTGCCGCTTTAGCGCCGCGACCTCTTCCTTGGAGCGCGCTAGATCGATCGCCGGCGTGAACAGAAAATCGGCGTTGCGCACGGCGAACTTGCGGCCCTGCTCCGATCCCGCGGCATTGAGGATCGGCAGCGGCGTCGACGGACGCGGATCGCCGAGTACGTTCTTGAGTCTAAAATAATGTCCGTCCCAGTCGAAGCTTTCCGTGCGGCTCCACAGTGCGTTGACGATATCGAACCATTCCTGCGCGTATCCGTAACGGGTCTCGTGATCGTCCGGCAGCGTCAGACCCAACGCTTCGTATTCCGGTTTATTCCAGCCAGCGACGATGTTCAGGCCGATCCGGCCGCCGCTGATCTGATCGATCGTGGCGAGCTGCTTTGCGACGACGACCGGATGATTGGCGGCGGTATGAACAGTGGCAAATACCGTGATGTCCCGGGTCTGCGCCAACAGACCAGTCGCCCAGGTCATGGTTTCGAGCACCCCGCCATGGAAATTGGTTTCGCCGCCATAACCGATCCAGCGCGCGATCGGCAGCATGAAATCGATTCCAGCGTCGTCGAGCAGCTTCGCGAGCCGAAGATTGTTTGCCCATGAATTGTCCCAGCGTTCCGGCACCTTGGTCACGGACATGCCGCCGGAACAGTTGGATGCGAAGGTGCCGAGCAGAAAATCGCCGGCCTCGAGCAGACGATTACGAGAGACTGCCATCGGGAAGTTCTCCGTTATGTTATAATTTATAATAGAAAGTCTACGATAAAATCGAGCTGGATGCAAGTCGGGCGGCGTTGCATGCTCNGCTTGAGGAGATTCGCATGACGCGACGCAAGACACCGCGGGCGCAACCCGGCAAGCTCGACCGGCGTTGGCACCTGGCCCGAACACCCATCGAGATCGACGTGGCTGAACTTGAATATGCGTTGATGCGATCGTTCGAAGCCTTCGGGCGCTGGCAGGCCGAATGCCTTGCCAACGTCGTCGATTTCGCCGCCAGCGGGCCGGAGAATGCCCTGCTGCATATCATCAGGATGAACGATCGCCCGAAAAGCATCCGCGATCTCGCCTACATGGCCAATCGCGAAGACATTCCGAACATCCAGTACAGTCTGCGCAAGCTGATCAAGGGTGGCTTCGTGACGCGTATCGGCAGCGGCCGGGCCGGCGTCACTTACGAGGTGACACCGCTCGGGCTCGACACCACCGATCGCTACGCCGATGTCCGGGCCACGCTCCTGATCGATGCCGTCAAGCGCGTCCCGGAACTCGCGCAACGGCTCGAAGATGCGACACGCACGCTCGAACTGATGATCGGCATTTATGCGCAGGCCGCGCGGGCCGCAGCGACCCACCGTCGGCGCCCTTTCGAACCGGTGAAGCCATCGCCAAGCCTTCCGCCGCGAGGCCGCTCGAAACATTGAGGCGCAACGGCCGCGGCGGCGCGCGTCGATCGTTCCGCGCAGGATGGCGCTAGGATTGCGAACGTGATGGCGCTGGGCCGCGTTTACGTTAGCTTGTTTCCGGCGAGCGGGCCGCCATGCGCCACCGGGCCAAGCCTGCGCCCGCAACGCATGGTTTGCGTAAACTTTGCCGGCCGCAGAACCTGAATTCCGGAGTGTTTTGTCGCAACCGCAATTGTTTTTCGGCTGGCGTCGCGCCGATTGTGCGGCTAAGTCGATGGGGTGGGATCGGCAAAGGCTGCGTCCGGTTTTGCATCTGATCGCGCCCTGAATTATTCAACTGGCGCATGACCTTTTCGCCAAACCGCTGACACTCTGGCGGGATCATGCGCCGCAAGATTGCGACACGAAACCATGCATTCAAAGACAGACACGGTTCAGTCCTCGGTCGAAGCGCTGCGCTACCCGTGGGAAAATCATCCCGGCCCCAAGGAAGNGGTCGAAGTGATGCCGGGGGTGCTGTGGGCGCGGCTGAAGCTGCCGTTCCGCCTCAACCATGTGAACNTCTATCTGCTCGCCGACGGCGACGGCTGGGCGATGGTGGATTCCGGATTCGGCAACGAGGAGTCGATTGCGGCCTGGACTGCGCTGTTCGAGGGGCCGCTCGCCCATGTCAAAATCACCCGGCTGATCGTGACCCATTCGCATCCCGATCACGTCGGCCTGGCGGGATGGATCGTCGAGCGCTTCAACTGTCCGCTCTATATGTCGCAGGTGGAATATCTGCAGTCGGTCTATCACCAGAACCGCGGCACCGCAGAGCGCAAAATGGCGCAACGGCTGTTCTTCCGGCGCCACGGCATGGATGAAAGTCTGACCGACCAGTTGCTTGACCGCGGCCAGGACTACCTGAAGCGGGTTTCGATCCTGCCGCCGAGCTATCGCCGCATTTCGCATGGCGAGGAAATCTCGATCGGCACCAGGCGCTTTAAGGTCATCACCGGAGGCGGCCATGCGCTCGACCAGGTGATGCTCTATTGCGCCGCCGACAAGCTGTTCCTGTCAGCCGATCAGGTGCTGAGCAAGATCTCGCCGAATGTCAGCGTATGGGCGGTCGAGCCCGATCAGAACTCGCTCGGCGAATATCTCGCTTCATTGGCTAGCCTCACCACCACCCTGCCCTACGACTTACTGGTGCTCCCCGGGCATGGGGTGCCGTTTTACGGATTGAAGACGCGCATCAAGCAATTGGCCGATCACCACGAGGATCGTTGCGGACGGATCGCCGATGCCTGCCGGGAAACCCCGAAAACATCCAAGGAACTGGTGCCGGTGGTATTTCACAAGCACGTGCTGGACGCGCACCAGATGGGCTTCGCCGCCGGCGAGTTGATCGCCCATGTCAACTACATGCTGGTCGAAGGGCGCCTCAAGGCTGAAGAAGTCGACGGCGTACTCCGCTTCAGGACCACCTGACGGGCCAAGGCGGAAACAAGCTTGCCGCTACTGGAGCGTTCGGGCTGGACTGCGAAACGCAACTCTCCATGGCCCGTCTACGGGCCCACTTGGCTGATCGGGATTAAAAACGAAGCACTTATTATGTTATGGCTGCGGACCAGCCGCCGGAGAGTTTTGCCCGAGAACGACGCCGTTGACGGTTTGCCCGTACATGTCCATCGGCGAATCGTGATGCAGCTTTCGCGTCTCGACGACGGAGCCGCTAAACCGCGGATCCTGGGGGCGCTCCTGGCTATCCATGTAGGAAGCAACATCCCAGGCTTCCGCGTCGGTTAGGGTATTGCCTTGGCTGAACGGCATGTTCGCCTTGATAAAACCCGCGGCATTGTTGATCGAACTCATGCCGGCGCCCCAGTTGAAAGACCGCGGCCCCCACAGCGGTGGAAAAACAACGCTGCCATTTGCAGCACTTTGCCCCTGACCCTCAGCGCCGTGACAGAGCGCGCATTTCGCTGCATAGACTTGTTGCCCGTGGGCGTAATCGAGCTTCGCCGGTTTCGCCAATTTTGGATAGCCGCGTCCCGGCAATTCCGCGCCAATTGCGGCTCCCTTGGCCAGAAAATACGCGTAGCTTTCCAGCGCGACCAAAACCTTGTCGTTCGAGGCCGGGGCTTTGCCGTTCATGCTGTAGAGGAAGCAGCCCTGCAGTCGTTCCTCGAATGTGTTCACATGTTCGTTCTTCACGCGATACGCCGGATATGCCACATAGGCCGCCCAGAGCGGGGCGGCGTTGGCCAGGCGCCCGAAATCCAGATGACAGTTCGAGCATTGCAGGGAGTTGCCGACAAACTCCCTGGCGTTGCCTTGCGTATCATGGAAGATTCTTTCGCCGAGGCGAACCGCATCACCGAACTCATTCTTCGGAATTTCGTCATCTCCTGGCGGGCTAAACGCCAGCTTGGGATTTTCACCGGCATTGCTCGAGATCGGCTTGTCCGGCTTGGCGATCGCCGGTTCGGCTTTATTCGAAGTGTCAAAACTCGGCAGTTTGTTGCCGATGAATCCGGCAAGGCCCAGGAACACAACGCCTGCTATCCATGTTCGCAGATCCGGCTGATGCTCGCTCACGGCTTCGATCCTTGCGGCTTCGCTGCCGCGACAGCCGCCACCGGCAAGCTTGCATAATAGGCCGCGACGGCGGCGATCTGATCATCGCTCAGCTTGCTCGATATGCCGGTCATCAGATGCAGGGGGTCGTTGGTCCGCTTGCCATCTTTCCACGCTTTCAACTGGCTCATGATATATTCGGCCGACTGGCTCGCCAATCTGGGGAACGCCTTTCCGACGCCCTGCCCGGCAGCGCCGTGACATTGGCCACAACCCGGCAGCCCCTTCGACCAGTCGCCCCGGCCGGCCAAGGCTGCACCGGCCGCGATGGTCTTGTCGTCAGCCTTTTGTGGCTCTTCTATCTTGGGCGTCACTAATCCAGCGTAGAATTTCGCGATCGCCTGCCGCTCGTCAGGGGTAAGCGCTTTGGCAATCGGAGGCATCGTTTCATTGTCGCGACTGCCTTGCGCAAATGCATTGAGCTGTTCGATCAGGTATTCGCTATCGAGACCCGCCAACCTTGGATAAGCGACATCGGGTCGACCCTCGCCTTGCGCTCCGTGGCANACCGAGCACGCGGGCGCGTCGCGACCATTGCCGCTGGCGGCGATTTCCCGCCCCCCGGCCGCATACGCCGTCGCGGCGTGAATCGGCATTGATAGCAGAACCACGAAAAAGCAAAGCACGACCGGGCGCATGCGCGTCGTTTGCAAAATCCGCCAGTTTCGCGATCCAAACGACCGCGCGGAAGCCATCTCAACTGGTGTCGTGCTCGACAACTGGTTACTCCCGGATACCGGACGATCTTGCTCGTCGCCCTTACGCATTCAATCGGCGCAACGAACCTCTTATTTGTCGGACTGCGCCTGATAGCGCTTGAATCCGTAGCGTTCGAAGATGTGCAGAGCCTCCGGCGACCCGATAAATTCGAGCCATTCCTTTGCCGCCCCGGGATGCGCGGCGCCGCGGACTTCAGCGCCCGCGTAGACGGCCGTCGAGTTCTGGTCGGGGGGAATTTCAACATGCGAGATCGCGTGACCAATTTGTTCCTGGAACATGGCCTCGGATTGCCATGTCACGCCCGCCTGAACCCGGCCCTGCATCAGAAACAACGGCGTTTGCCGATGATGGACACGGGTCAGGACCGCGCTGCCATCCTTCACCTTTTCCTCATAAACCGCCTTTGCCAGATTTTCGCCGCCCGCCTTTTGCAGCGAGGCTTTGATCTGGCGGGCGATTCCCTCGAACTCCGGATTTGGCATCGCCAGCCTGACCTCGGGCTTGGCCAGATCCGCCAGCCCCGTGATGTGCGCCGGGTTGTCCTTGGGCACCATGATGGTGAGCGTGTTGGTCACATAGGGCACTGCGGGCGCCACCAGCAAACCGTCATCGATCAGCTCTTTGACTTTCATCAAACCGGCAAAATAGGCATCGGCCTTGACGGTCCATGTCATATTGCCCGACGTGATGGTGCCGCCATTGCGTATTTGCTTGACGAGCAAGCCGGGCGGGATCGTTTCCCAGTAGATTTTGCCTTTGTATTCCTGATGCAGCTCTTCAAACGTCTTGACCAGCGGGGCCATGGCGAAAAAGTAATTGCCGCCGACAAACAATACGAGCTTCGGATCCGTGAGATCGCCGTGAAAATCAGCAAGGCTGTCGATTTCAGGAATGGTGAAGTCCACCCCGCGATTGAGCGCATCGTTGTTCTCGCCCTTTTGCCAGGGTGGAAAGATCTCATCCGGATAATGCGAAAGCTCTGCCCGGCACTTGCAGTCGTCACTTGCTGCCGAAAGCGCCGGCAGCGTCATGGCAAGAACGAGCAGGCGTCCGAACACCCGCGTGACAAATCGCACAATCGGGTTGTTATTNGACAAGCTCCTATTTGGCATANTGAAAGCCGGCTCTTTGCAATTCCGGAAGGGTCGCGACCGCGCCCGGGGTTAGAACGACGCCCGGAAGCAGATGATTGGTCAACTCGGCGGCCAATTGCTCATGGTTGAGCTTGTCGGGGTTGCTGTCGGCTCTCAACAGCCCGGCAGCCTCTTCCCAGATGGCGTTGTGGCACGACAGGAAGACGACACCACGCTTCATCAGCACCGGGATCGAATTATCCTCTGGCGAAAACACACCCTTGGGATCCTGGTAATTCTTGGCATCGGCCTGGGCGGCGGGCGCCTCCTTGCTCCAGGTGTTCGATTTGAATTTCTCCCCGGCAAGCTTGGTCAGCTGATATTTGTCCCAGATCGCATCGTCGAACAGAGCCAGATGCGCGCTGCCATGGGTTGCCGACACCACCAGAAAATCCGGATGCTTGAACGACCAGACTTGCGCATTCAGCGAATTGCGCATCAGGTTAAGCCAGGGCCCGCCGAGGTCGGTGTTGTCCCAGACCTGCTTGTAGAGTGACGGGTAGGCAATGACCGCCTCGAGCGCCTCGGCATCCCATTGTTCGGGGTCATTGAGGATCATCGGGACCGTTTTAAAGCTGCGTTGTCGGGGTGTTTTGGCCAACCGGTCCGACAATTCCCGCAGGTGGTGCCCTTCGCTCGGAACGAGGCTGGCGGCCTCAGCCTCCTTTGCCGACGCCTGACGCAGGCCGCCCACATTTGTTGCGCACGCCACCAATCCGAGCCCAAGCGCCTGAAGCGCGGTCCGCCTTTGTAGCATCATTGTTTCTCTCCCTTTCGGCGTTATCGTTATCGCCTCATGTTAGCGATCGCGCAGCCGCCGTCGACCGTATTCGACGGCGAGGCGGCTTGATACGCGCCGCTTGGCGATCGCGCAACTTGTACCATCATCGGGCTCCCGACCGTTCCTGGCGCTGCGGTGGGACACGTCGTTCCATCACTGGTATGATGAGCCTAACGTGAGGTATTCATCCAATTCATTATTCATGTGCATCCAATCGACGATCGATGAGCCAGGTCGATTGAACGATAAAAGCGATTGATTTAACATTTATTATCTGTTGGATTGATCAATCGAACGGACCGATATTGGGTTGGCAAGCCAATGGAGCCCAACTCATGACCACCCTCGCCTCAGCACTGATTTCGCACGCCGACCTCACTGTTTCGCCCCACCGCAATGCAGCCGGCCTGCAACAGCCGGGGGCGCTGCATGGCTTCGGCCAGACCGCCCTGGCGATGCTGCCGGGCTTGCTCCTGACCTCGGTTGTAGCGGCATCCGCCTATGGACTGCGGCAGTTGCCGGGGATGACGACGTTCAGCCCGATGATCCTCGCCATCCTGATCGGCATCGCCTTCCACAACCTCGTCGGTACGCCGGCCGTCGCCAGGCCGGGCGTCGCCTTCGGCCTGCGGCGGTTGCTGCGCATCGCCATCATCCTGCTGGGGTTGCAATTGACGATTACCCAGGTGATCGAGGTCGGCGGCCGCGGGATCGGCATCATCGCAACCACGTTGCTGGCCACCTTCGCCTTTACAGTCTGGATGGGCCAGCTGCTCGGGATCGATCGCAAGCTCGCGCAGTTGATCGCGGCCGGAACCTCTATTTGTGGTGCCTCCGCCGTCATCGCCACCAACACCGTGACCAACGCCCATGATGAAGATGTCGCGTACGCGGTCGCCTGCGTGACCGTGTTCGGGTCGGTGGCGATGTTTGCCTATCCGCTGTTGCCGGGACTCCTGCATCTCGATCCGCACGCCTTTGGACTATGGACCGGCGCTTCGATCCATGAAATCGCNCAGGTCGTCGCCGCCGCTTTCCAGGACGGACAAAAGGCCGGCGAGTTCGGGACCATCGCGAAACTGTCCCGCGTCATGCTGCTGGCGCCGGTGGTGATCGCGCTGGGATTGATCGCGAAGCGCAGCGCCGGAAAGGACGTGTCGGCTGCGGGCGCATCATCCGCCCGGCCGCCGATGCCGTGGTTCGTACTCGGCTTTGTGGCGCTGGTCGGCGTTAATAGCCTGATACCCATTCCCGCTGAAGTAAAAGTCTGGATTGCGGCGGCGACAACGTTCCTGTTGTCGGTTGCGTTGGCGGCGATGGGGCTGGAGACTGACATCCGCAAGCTGGCAGCCAAAGGCCTCCGGCCTGCGCTGCTGGGCGCCCTTGCTTTCCTGTTCATCGCAGGCTTCAGCCTGACGCTGATCAAATTGATCGGGTAACGGCTCATGACGCTGGAACAGCTTCGCATCTTCATCGCGGTAGCCGAAAAGCAACACGTGACGCAGGCCGCGCGCGAACTGAACCTGACGCAATCGGCAACGAGCGCGGCCATCGCGACGCTCGAAACGCGTTACGACGTCAAGCTGTTCGACCGCATCGGCCGGGGCATTGCGTTGACCCAGACCGGCCGCGACTTCCTGGTCGAGGCCCGTGCGGTGCTGGCGCGCGCCAGGGCGGCAGCGCAGGTCCTGAACGATCTGGCCGGGCTGAAGCGCGGTTCATTGACCATCGCCGCGAGCCAGACGGTTGCGAACTACTGGCTGCCGAGCCGGATCCAGACCTTTCACACGGCCCATCCCGGCATCGAGCTTCGGCTCACCATTGCGAATACCGGGCAGGTCGCACTTGCCGTCCATGACGGAAGCGCCGATCTCGGATTCGTCGAAGGCGACGTCGACGATGGCTCGCTTGCCATCAGCAAGATCGGCGGCGATTCGCTGGTCGTGGTCGTCGGAATGAAACATCCCTGGGTTGGCTGGAGCAGGATCACGCCGAAGGATCTGCTGACCACCGCCTGGGTGCTGCGCGAGCATGGTTCCGGCACCCGATCGATGTTCGAAGCCGCGCTTCGGAAATGCGGCATCAGATTTTCCGATCTTCGAATCGCGCTGGAACTTCCCTCCAACGAAGCCGTGCGCGCCGCTCTCGAATCCGGTGATTGCGCCACGGCGATTTCGGACCTTGTCGTCGCTCAATCGCTTGCTGCCAAGACCCTGCACCGCGTCAAAATCGATCTGCCTCGACGCTCGTTTTATGTCTTGCGGCACAAGGAGCGTTACGCCAGCCATGTCGAAAAAGCCTTGATCAAATGGCTGAACATCTGAGTTAGTGTGTTTTCCGGCGAACTCTATAACCCTCGAAATGGAGATTCCCAAATGTGCGAAACATGCCTGGAGAATCCGTCGCAGCGATCCCGATCCTCGCGGCGAGCCGTGCTGGGGTTTGTCGCGGCCTCAACCATCGGCCTCGCATTCGGCGGTGCGGCAATGGCCAAAGATACCAAGACGCCACCGAAGCCGCAGAATGTCCTGTCGCCGGATGCCTCGCTCGAACGCTTGCTGAAGGGCAATCAGCGCTACGTCGAGGGCCTGTCGCGGCGTCACGACTTCAAGCATGAGCGAGAAGTGCTGACGGGTGGACAAAACCCCTATGCCGGCATCCTCAGTTGCGCCGATTCGCGCATCGCTCCGGAATACGCCTTCGACAGCGGCCGGGGCGATCTTTTTGTCTGCCGGGTTGCGGGCAACTTCGCCAACGACGACACCGTCGCCAGCATGGAATACGCCGTCGCCATGCTTGGCACGCCGCTGCTTCTGGTGCTCGGGCATGACAGTTGCGGCGCGGTCGACGCGACGATCAAGTCACTCAAGGACAATACAGTCCTGCCGGGACATCTGCCTTCGCTGGTGACGGCACTGGCCCCCGCGGTGAAGGCCGTATCGCAGCACGAGGGCAACCCGCTCGACAACGCCATCCGGCAAAACGTCATCGACAATGTCGCGAAGCTCAAATCCGCCACGCCGATCCTGAGCGCCGCCGTCGAGCAGGGCAAACTGAAAGTGGTCGGCGGCATCTATCGTCTCGGCGATGGCCGGGTCGACATGATCGCGTGAACGTTCTGCCCGATGGGCAGGCAATTCATCGCCGGTCACACCTTCGCCTTCGCCCGAACGGGCGACATTCAGGCGCTGAACCGGGCGCGGTTGTCTTGCGGCGTCGTCGCCAGCAGGCGCAGGAAGCTGTGGCGCATGGTTTCTTTCGAACTGAAGCCGCAACGCTGCGATATCGGTTTCACCGGCAGCCGTGATTCCGACAGAAGTCGCCGCGCCGCTTCCACCCGAAGCCGCTCCACGGCATGGCCTTTCAGGGTTTGGAAAAAATGAGCGCCAGGGTCGGCCGAAGGCCCGGGCGCTCGCGATCCTGGCCCGTCAACACGACGTGATCTCCGGACAGCGTGCGGCCCGGTCCACGCCTTCAGAGATCGGAGACCACGAAACGCATTTACCGCGTTGATCGGGATCAAGATTTGGCCCGCGCTCCAGGCAACCCGGCTTCCCGTCGATGGGCTGCCAAAGCCCCGATTCCGGCTCGACATTAATCCTGGAAACGCTCTAAAAAGGTCTGCGCCACTCCCGGCCTCACGTTCCGCTCCAGGTTTCGCGATGGATTACAGCAAATTCTTCAGTTCCGCCCTCAGCCGCCTGCACGATGAGCGGCGCTACCGGGTTTTCGCCGACCTCGAGCGGATCGCGGGCAGGTTCCCGCATGCGGTGTGGCATTCCCCGAAAGGGCCGCGCAATGTCGCGATCTGGTGCTCGAACGATTATCTCGGAATGGGCCAGCATCCCAAGGTGATCGGCGCCATGGTCGAGACCGCGACCCGGGTCGGCACCGGCGCCGGCGGCACCCGCAACATCGCGGGCACCCATCACCCGCTGGTGCAGCTCGAGCAGGAATTGGCCGATCTGCACGGCAAGGAAGCCGCACTGCTGTTCACCTCGGGCTATGTCTCGAACCAGACCGGCATCGCAACCATCGGCAAGCTGATTCCGAACTGCCTGATCCTGTCCGATGCGCTCAACCACAATTCGATGATCGAAGGCATCCGCCATTCCGGCTGCGAGCGCCAGCTGTTCCGCCACAGCGACATGGCGCATCTGGAAGAACTGCTCCGCGCCGCCGGCCCCCAGCGGCCGAAACTGATCGCCTGCGAGAGCCTGTATTCGATGGACGGGGACATTGCGCCGCTGGCGAAGATCTGCGACCTCGCCGAGCGCTACGGCGCCATGACCTATGTCGACGAAGTTCATGCCGTCGGCATGTATGGGCCGCGCGGTGGCGGCATTGCCGAGCGCGACGGCGTCATGCATCGTATCGATATTCTGGAGGGTACGCTCGCCAAAGCGTTCGGCTGCCTCGGCGGCTATATCGCCGGAAGCGCCGACATCATCGACGCGGTGCGTTCCTACGCCCCGGGCTTTATCTTCACCACCGCGCTGCCGCCGGCGATCTGTTCGGCGGCGACCGCTGCGATCCGGCACCTCAAGACCTCGAGCTGGGAGCGCGAGCGCCATCAGGATCGCGCCGCCCGCGTCAAGGCGATCCTGACCGCGGCGGGACTGCCCGTGATGTCGAGCGACACCCATATTGTGCCGTTGTTCGTCGGCGACCCCGAACGCTGCAAGCGGGCCTGCGACATCCTGCTGGAAGAGCACAGCATCTACATCCAGCCGATCAATTATCCGACCGTCGCCAAAGGCAGCGAGCGGCTGCGGATCACGCCTTCGCCCTATCACGACGACGGATTGATCGATCAGCTCGCCGAAGCCTTATTGCAGGTCTGGGAGCGGCTCGGCCTGCCGCTTCGCGAGAAATCGCTGGCCGCCGAATAGCGTCAGAGCCGTTTCCGTTCCGACAATCCCGGATCAGAACCGGCGACGCCCGGTGCGTTGCCGGCTCAATCCGGCTATACTCTTGCCCTGCGGGCTGTCGTTTGCGGTGGCGCCAGTCGAGGCGTTCGCCGAGACCGCTAGGGAGTAAGCAGCGATGCTGCACGACTGGGGCGTGATCGCAGCCGCCTTCGGCTACATCGGGTTCCTGTTTTTCGTGGCCAGCCACGGCGACCGGCTCTCGCCGACCCAGCGCGGCCGCGCCAGCGCGCTGATCTATCCACTGTCGCTGGCGATCTATTGCACGTCCTGGACGTTTTTCGGTTCGGTCGGATTCGCAAGCCGTACCAGCGTGGATTTTCTCGCGATCTATGTCGGCCCGGTGCTGATGATCGCGTTCTGTACGCCGCTGCTGCGCCGCGTGATCCGGCTAGCGAAATCGCAGAACATCACCTCGATCGCCGATTTCATCGCCGCGCGTTACGGCAAGAGCCAGGCGGTGGCCGCAACCGTCGCACTGATCGCGATCGTCGGATCGGTTCCCTACATCGCACTGCAGCTCAAGGCGGTGGCGTCGTCGCTCGAAACCATCCTCAGCGAGGACCAGGCCGTCTCCTCGATTCCGATCATCGGCGATATCGCGCTGATCGTGACGCTGGCGATGGCGGCGTTCGCGGTGCTGTTCGGGACCCGCCAGACCGACGCCACCGAACATCAGCACGGCCTGATGCTGGCGGTCGCCACCGAATCGATCGTGAAGCTGGTGGCCTTTATCGCGGCCGGCGCGTTCGTCACGTTCTGGATGTTCGACCCGGTCGAACTGATGCAGCGCGCGATGAAAACGCCGGAAGCGGTGCGGGCGATCAACTACACGCCCTCGATCGGCAATTTCATCACCATGGTGCTATTGTCGTTTTGCGCGATCGTGCTGCTGCCGCGGCAGTTTCACGTCAGCGTGGTCGAGAATTCCAGCGATGCCGAGGTCGGGCGGGCACGCTGGCTGTTTCCGCTCTATCTGGTCGCCATCAATCTGTTCGTGATTCCTATCGCCATCGCGGGCCTGGTGACCTTTCCGTTCGGCGCGGTCGACAGCGACATGTATGTGCTGGCGTTGCCAATGAGGGGCAGCGCTCCCTTGCTCAGCGTCGCCGTCTTTATCGGAGGCATGTCGGCGGCAACCGCCATGGTGATGGTGGAATGCGTCGCCCTATCGATCATGGTCTCGAACGATATCGTGGTGCCGCTGGTGCTGCAGCGCAGCCCCAAAGCGCGCGCCGGCCGCAAGGACTTTGGCGATTTCCTGCTCAAGGTTCGCCGCTATGCGATTTTCGCCATCATGGCGATGGCCTATTTTTACTATCGCGCGCTCGGCAATACCCAATTGGCGGCGATCGGCCTGTTGTCTTTCGCGGCCATCGCGCAGCTTGCGCCGGCGTTCTTTGGCGGCCTGTTCTGGCGGCGCGCGACCGCGCGAGGCGCGATGGCGGGCATGCTGGTCGGAGTTGCGGTGTGGGTCTATACGCTGTTTCTTCCGAGCTTCCTGGAGGGCAATACCGCGGGCCAGCTGTTGCTGCAGCATGGCCCGTTCGGCATCGAGGCGCTGCGTCCGCAAGCCCTGTTCGGCGCCGATTTGCCGCCGCTTCTGCACGGCGCCCTGTGGAGCCTGTTGCTTAATTTGCTGACCTATGTCGTGCTGTCGCTGGCACGCCAGCCATCCTCGATCGAGCGATTGCAGGCGGATTTGTTTGTGCCGACCGCGCTGGCGCCGATCGCGCCGACTTTCCGGCGCTGGCGCACCACGGTGACCGTGCAGGATATTCAGAGCACGGTGGCGCAGTATCTGGGACCCGAGCGGGCTAGCCTTTCGTTCGAAGCCTTCGCGGTCACCCGCCACATCGCGCTGGAACCGGCAGCGGCCGCCGACTTCGAGTTGCTGCAGCATGCCGAGCATCTGATCGCATCGTCGATCGGGGCCGCATCCTCGCGTCTGGTGATGTCGCTGTTGCTGCGCAAGCGCACCGTCTCGGCCAAGGCAGCCCTCAAGCTGCTCGACGACTCCCACGCCGCGCTTCATTTCAACCGCGAGATATTGCAGACCGCGCTGAACCATGTGCGGCAGGGCATCGCCGTCTTCGATCCGGATTTGCAGCTGATCTGTTCAAACCGGCAGTTCGGCGAAATTCTCGGGCTGCCGCCGCATCTGGTGCAGATCGGGATTCCGCTCCGGGAAATCCTTGAATTCATGGGAGACATCAATCCCCCCGGCTTCGGCGACAACGAAGCGCTGCTGAAAAGGCGCCTGATCGCCTATACCATCGAAGGCGAGCCCTATCTGGAGCGGCTGCCGGACCGTCACATGGTGATCGAGGTGCGCGCCAACCGGATGCCCGGCGGCGGGCTGGTTATTACGTTCTCCGACGTCACCCCGAGCTTCGAGGCCGCCGAAGCGCTGGAACGCGCCAACGCAACCCTCGAAAAACGCGTGCGCGATCGCACCGAGGAACTGACGCGGCTGAATTCGGAGCTCGCGCTGGCCAAGAGCACCGCCGAGGATGCCAGCATCTCGAAGACTCGCTTTCTGGCGGCGGCAAGCCACGACATCCTGCAGCCGTTGAATGCGGCGCGGCTCTACGTCACGAGCCTGGTCGAGCGCCAGAGCGGCGGCGAGGATGCGCGGCTGGTCGAAAACATCGACGATTCGCTGGAGGCGATCGAGGAAATCCTTGGCGCTCTGCTGGACATTTCGCGGCTCGACGCCGGCGCCATGACGACGTCGGTCACCAGTTTTCGGATCGGCGACCTGATGCGTTCGCTGGAAATCGAATTCGCCCCGATTGCGCGGGCCAAGGGGCTGCGGCTGACGTTCGTGCCCTGTTCGCTGCCGGTGGAATCCGACCGGCTGCTGTTGCGGCGGCTGTTGCAGAACCTGATCTCGAACGCCATCAAATATACCCCGCGCGGGCGGGTGCTGGTCGGTTGCCGGCGCCACGGCCAATCGCTGCAGATTGGCATCTACGACACCGGCGTCGGCATCCCCATTCTCAAGCGCGGCGAAATCTTCAAGGAGTTCCACCGGCTGGAGCAGGGCGCGCGGATCGCGCGCGGCCTTGGACTGGGGCTGTCGATCGTCGAGCGCCTCGCGCGCGTGCTCAACCACGGCATCGCACTCGACTCCAATGCCAGCGGCGGCTCGTTTTTCTCGGTGACGGCGCCGATCGCGAAAGCCGTCAACCACACCGCCGCGGTCACCAGCGCGACGCCGCTCGCCAAGACCCCGATGAGCGGCTCGCGCATCGTCTGCATCGAGAACGATGCGGCGATCCTGGACGGCATGAAAACCCTGCTGACCGCCTGGGATGCCGAAGTCGTGGCGGTGGCCGATCCCGAGGCCGCCATCGAGGCGATCGAGGCCGCGGGCGGACGGGTCACCGGTTTGCTGGTCGACTATCATCTCGACCGCGGCAACGGCATCGCCGCGATTCGAGAAATTCGCCGCCGCTTCGGCGACAGCATTCCGGCGATCCTGATCACGGCGGATCGCAGTCCGCATGTGCGGGCCGCGGCGCGGGAAGAGAAAATTGCGGTGCTCAACAAACCGGTCAAGCCGGCCTCGCTGCGCGCCTTGCTCGGGCAATGGCGCACCCAGCAGATGGTGGCGGCGGAATAGTCCAAGAGCATTTTCAATTTGGATAACGGCTTCTGGCCGGTCCGCCCCCCGAAATAGCCGCTTCATTTTCGGCGTTGAAACCGCTAAAATGCGACGCGCAGGTTCATCGGAGCAAAGGAGGCTCCTGTGGCGAAGCCCGCCAATAACGACTTCGATCCCAAAGCTTTTCTCGCCAAGGTTGGGGTCGGCAAAACGATCTTGAAATTTGAGAAAAATCAGCACGTCTTCCAGCAAGGAGACGTGGCGGACGCGGTTTTTTACATTCAAACGGGCAGCGTCAAGCTCACTGTCCTGTCCGAGCAAGGCAAGGAAGCGGTGGTTGGGATTCTGGAACCGGGCCAGTTCTTTGGCGAGGGGTGCCTTAACGGCCATTCATTGCGCATCGCGACCACAACGGCGATGGCGGAATGTGTGATCACCTCAATAACCAAGGAAGCGATGATTGCCGCCCTTCATAACGAGCCGAAATTTTCCGAGCTGTTCATGACGTATCTCTTNACGCGCAATAGCCGAATTGAAGAAGATTTGATCGACCAGTTGTTCAATTCGAGCGAGAGGCGACTCGCGCGCCTTCTCCTTCTGCTCGCGCATTTCGGCAAGGAAGGCAGCCCGCAGCCAATCAATCCAAGTATCAGCCAGGAGGCATTGGCAGAGATGATCGGCACCACCCGCTCCCGCGTCAGTTTCTTCATGAACAGATTCCGCAAACTAGGACTCATTAGCTACAACGGAAAAATTGAAGTCCATAATTCGCTTCTGAGCGCTGTTCTGCACGACAAGCCCGAGATAGAGCGGGATTAGCCAATAGGCATCACGTGACCGAGCGTCGCCTGGTCTGTGCCCCCCGCGAAATCGCCATTGGAGCACGGAGATCAGAATTCGCGCGGAAACAGGGGTGCGGCATCACACCGTCACCAAGGCAGTCGCGCTGGCCCTGCGTCACAAGCCCGACCTCGTTGCCATATTCAGACGTGCAGTCCAAAGAAGCCTGCAACAAAGATGATAACGACGACGACGCCGATGATGTAAAAAATGTTCATTGTGTACTCCGATCGAGGCAAGCGCGCTTTCAATATGAAAGCGTGGCGCTTGGACGAGAACGTCTTGGCCTGACGGTAGGTTCCGTCCTCCACTGTAGCCATCCACCTCGGCGTTGATCATCCGTTACGCACACTCTCCGCCTGCGAGCGCGACGGCAACGAAAGATGGTCAATTTTATACAGGCTAATTTTTCCTATTGAGCGCCGCTTGCCGAGAAACGTCAGCTCAGATCAACGCCGATCAAACGCGGACGACGATGCTTTCGGTCGCGGGCAAATCAGGCAAGCAAAGGTGCGCAGATCGAACCCGGGCTTATCCGGCTCAAGGCGCGAGAGAATCATAGGAGCTTCGCAGTCCGCGCAGAACGGGCGCTCGCTAGTGGCTTTGCCATGGAAAAACGAGGGAACGGAACGATTGAGCATAACGCTTCCCCTGATTGGCGGGAGCGCAACCGATAGCTGCCGGGACGGGGCGGTAATAATCCAGTATGGCATTTCGGGTCGCAACGCGCTGGTCAATATAGCTCACTCTGGAGATCTAAAGATGTCTCCAAACTAGGGCGGACACACCTCGCTGAGGAACGCTTATGCGTATCCAACATTACCTCAAGCTGGAGGTAGCCGATGCCACATTATTATTTCGATATCAGAGACGGCCATAGGCTGGTGGACCCGTCAGGCATGAACTTCAAGAACGATGACGACGCCATTGCGAAGGCAGAGGTGATTGCTATCGGCGTTTCTCTGGACAAGCCCGCCGTCGATCCGGAGCGGCACATTGCCGTTCTAAATGGTTCGAGGGAGGAAATTTTCAGGGTGCCGGTTTATTCCAAACCGCAATGAGCACCGCGCAGGCGTGGTTCAGTGGTATGGCGGAACGATCCCGGCGTTTGGGTATTGCCCTCCGAGAGTTTAACAATGATAGGAGCACACAATGATTAAGTACGCCGTAGTGATCGCCGCCGTAGCTGGAATTTGCAGCGCAATGCCTGCTGGAGCGGAAGAGGTCGGGGTTGGTGTCGGCCCTGTTGGTGTAACGGTTGGTGAGGGTCACGGAGATCGTGACATGGACCGCGACCACGGCCGTGACCGTGACGTTATCCGCGACCGTGATCATCAGGATCGCGACCGAACCGTCATCATCAAAAAGGGCGATCACGACAGGGACGTCGACCATGATCGCCGACCTGACAGACAGTAATCGGATTTGGCGGCCTCCATCATTGGGGGCCGTCCTGTTCGGACGCGGCAAAAATTCCCGAACAGATGGCCGACGTGGCACACGGCATCGAGGGCTGCGAGAAGGCATGCGGGATGATGAGTCCCACGGAAAAAGACCAAGCGAAACCGAGTCGACACAAATCGGCGGGGAGCGTCAGCTTTCCGCGCCGGTAGCGCAACCCGCGCACCAATCGGACAACGCCACGTGAAAACCAGTCGGCATTGGAGGTACGGGTTCCGGCGCGGCAGCGTTGTATTTGCGATACCGGAAACGTGGCGCTGAATGAACATCTCGGCCACCCAGGACATAGCCGACGACCTCGCATTCCGGGTTGCTATCCGCCAATCGGAAATCCGCTACCGCCGGCTTTTCGAGGCAGCCCACGACGGCGTGCTTATCCTGGACTCCATCAGCCGAAAAATCACCGACGCCAATCCTTTCATGTCCCATCTGCTCGGCTATCGGCACGAAGAGTTGCTGGGTAAGGAATTGTGGGAAATCGGCCTGCTCAAGGACGAGCAGGCCAGCCAAGCCGCGTTTCGGCAGCTGCAGAAGGACGGCCAGGTCCGATATGAAGATTTGCCGCTCGAATCCAAGTCCGGCGGCAAGCGGGAAGTGGAGGTCGTGGCCAATCGCTACGATGAAGACGGCAAGCAGGTCATTCAATGCAACGTCCGCGACATTACCGAACGAAAGCGGACCGAAGGTGCGTTGCGCGCGAGCGACGAGCGCTTTCGCACTCTATTCGAGATGGTTCCCTCAGCCGTGTATTCCTGCGACGCCCAGGGCGTCATTCAGGATTTCAATCCGCGGGCCACGGAATTGTGGGGCCGCACACCGGCCCGCGGGGATAATAGCGAACGGTTCTGCGGCTCGATCAGGATGTTCCGTCCGAACGGCAGTTTCATGCCCCACGACCAGTGCCCGATGGCATGGGTAGTCTCCGGAAAAATGTCGGAGGTCGTTGACGAGGAGGTAATCGTCGAGCGGCCCGACGGCTCGCGGGTTACTGCCGTCGTCAATATCCGTCCGCTTAGGAATGAACGCGGAGAAGTCATAGGCGCAATCAATTGTGCTTACGACATTACCGAGCGGAAGCATGTTGAAGAGCATCAGCGGTTTCTTATGGGTGAACTCGCACATCGGGGAGGAAATCTGCTGGCCGTGATCCAATCCATCGTGGCCCGTACCCTGATTGGAGCAAAGCCTCTCCCCGAGGAGCGCAACACGCTTACGCGGCGCCTGCAGGCGCTTGCGCGCAGTCAATCCGCGCTGATGAGCAAGGGATTCCAAGGCGCTCTCGTGACAGAGATCATCCGGCTCGAGTTCGAGGGATTTTCCGACCGGGTCACCGCTGTCGGCCCGAATGTGATGCTGAACTCCAGGGCGGCGCAGACCTTTGCGCTCCTGCTGCATGAACTCGCTACCAATGCCACCAAGTACGGCGCTCTATTGCAGCCGGACAAGGGTCAGGTCGATATTCATTGGTCGATTGAGGGGGAGGGCGAGGAAGCCAGATTCAGGTTTCAATGGCGGGAACGCGACGGACCGCCAGTCGTCGTTCCAACCCGCAAAGGTTTCGGCAGCATCCTGCTTGAAAAGCTTGCCGCACAGGATTTTGGCACGCAGCCAGAAATCACGTTTGCGCACGATGGATTGAGCTATTCGATCGACGCATCCCTACCGACCATGACAGCGGGGAATCAGCGAACAAATCTCCTGCGTTCAAGTGATTACTCTCGACCCTGAAGGGACGAACTTCGGACTGCTCGGCTTGGAAAAATAGCTGAAAAGACGAGATAGCGACAATCACCGGATCCTATTGCGGCGACGGCGTGTCCTGCCGCCAGTGGCCGCCGGCAATCTTCGCCGCCGCGATCACGGCCTGGGTGCGGCTCTCGACGCCGAGTTTTTGCAGGATCGCGGATACATGCGCCTTGATCGTCGCCTCCGACACGCCGAGTTCATAGGCGATCTGCTTGTTGAGCAGACCTTCCGACAGCATCATGAGCACCCTCACCTGCTGAGGGGTCAGCGTCACCAGCCGGTCGCGCAGGCGGGTCATGTCCGGATCGACAGCGGATGTCAGATCGGTATCCGGCGGCATCCAGACGTCGCCATCCATCACCGCTGTGATTGCGTCGCGCAACGTCTCGACCCCGAAGCGCTTCGGAATGAATCCCGAAGCGCCGAAGTCCAGCGACCGGCGGATGGTGCCGACATCGTCGCTGGCGGACACGATGACCACGGGGATCGCCGGATATTGCGCGCGCAGGTAAATCAGGCCCGAGAAGCCGCTGATTCCGGGCATCGTCAGATCGAGCAGGATCAGATCGACCTCGGAATCCTGCTCCAGTATCGAAGTCAGTTCGTCGAACGACCCCGCTTCATCAATCTTGGCCGAGGTCATGACGCCGGCAACCGCATGCCGCAGCGCATCGCGGAATAGCGGATGGTCATCGGCAATGACAAGGCGGGTGGTGGCAGCGGAAGTCATTTAGTTCTTGCAAAGGGTTGCGGCAAAACCCGTGACCGCTTTTTTGGGCCAGCCAAGCGAATTTTCCCCTGCAATTGTCCACCGATGGGCAGTCGCATGCAAGCGCGCAATATTGCCTTGCGGCAAAGCGGTTAATCAGCCGCCGGTTGTGCGCCGCAACAGATGAAAGTGCGGGCGCGCGATCCAGCGGATGCGACGTTTGGCGCATGCAAATAAAGCTGCGCAAGGGGCCAAAAGTCTTATTGGGCGAGCTTTCACGACGATGTTACCGTGAGCCCAAGCTCATGACCCAATTCGGCCGAGTCCGGGGCATGGGAGCGAGCACGCATCAACGATTCGGGGAGCGAACCAGATGTCCACAATAGCCGTAACGCAGGCGAGAACCGGAGGCATGACGAATGACGAACGTTTCGTCATTCTCGCCTCGTCGCTCGGTACCGTTTTCGAATGGTATGATTTCTATCTTTACGGATCGCTCGCCAGCATTATCGGCGCGCAATTCTTCTCAGCCTATCCGCCGGCCACGCGCGATATCTTCGCGCTGCTCGCCTTCGCCGCCGGCTTTCTGGTGCGCCCCTTCGGCGCCATCGTTTTCGGTCGCATCGGCGATATCGTCGGACGCAAATACACCTTCCTGGTCACCATCCTGATCATGGGTCTGTCGACTTTCATTGTCGGCCTGTTGCCGAACGCCGCAACGATCGGCTTTGCCGCGCCGGTGATTCTGATCGGCTTGCGCCTGGCGCAGGGCCTGGCACTCGGCGGTGAGTATGGCGGAGCCGCAACCTATGTGGCCGAACACGCACCGCATGGCAAACGCGGCTACTACACCTCGTTCATTCAGACCACGGCAACGCTCGGCCTGTTCCTGTCGCTGCTGGTGATCCTGTTTACCCGCACCGCCATCGGCGAAGCCGATTTCGCCGTCTGGGGCTGGCGCATTCCGTTCCTGGTATCGGTGCTTCTGCTCGGCGTCTCCGTCTGGATCCGGCTGCGCCTCAATGAATCCCCGATTTTCCAGAAGATGAAGGACGAGGGCAAGAGTTCAAAGGCCCCGCTGACCGAAGCTTTCGCCAACTGGAGCAATGCCAAGATCGTTATCCTTGCGCTGATCGGCGGCACCATGGGTCAGGGCGTGGTCTGGTACACCGGCCAGTTCTACGCACTGTTCTTCCTGCAATCGATCCTGAAGGTTGACGGCTACACCGCCAACCTCCTGATAGCCTGGTCGCTGCTGTTCGGCACCGGCTTCTTCGTCGTGTTCGGCGCGCTGTCGGACAAGATCGGCCGCAAGCCGATCATCCTGGCGGGNTGCCTGATAGCGGCGCTGACCTTCTTCCCGATCTTCCGCATGATCACGTCCAACGCCAATCCGGCGCTGGAAAAGGCGATCGAAGCGACCAAGGTCGAGGTGGTGGCCGATCCCGCGGGCTGCGGCGATCTGTTCAACCCGGTCGGCACCCGCGTGTTCTCGGCGCCCTGCGACACCGTCCGCGCCTTCCTGGCGTCGTCTTCGGTCAAGTATTTGACCTCGTATGGCGCCGCAGGCTCCGGCGTGAAGGTGATGGTGAACGGCAAGGAAGTGCCGTACACCGATGCGAAGGTCAGCAACCCGGCTGTTGCCGCGGCGGTGGCTGCTGCGGGTTATCCCAAGGCTGGCGACGCTGGCATCGTGAAGATGGCGAACCCGTTCGATATCTTCCGCCCGCAGGTGGCCGCCCTCATCGGACTGCTGTTCATCCTGGTGATCTTCGTCACCATGGTGTACGGGCCGATCGCCGCGATGCTGGTCGAACTGTTCCCGACCAAGATCCGCTACACCTCGATGTCGTTGCCCTATCACATCGGCAACGGCTGGTTCGGCGGGTTGTTGCCCGCGACCTCGTTCGCTATCGTGGCCTCGACCGGCGATATCTACGCGGGTCTCTGGTATCCCATCATCTTCGCATCGATCACGGCGGTCGTCGGCTTCTTCTTCCTGCCGGAAACCAAGGACGTCGATATCAATTAGACCTGAATGCCTTGCGCGGCGATTGTCGCGCCAACGACACAGACGGAACAAACCGGCTGCGGAGCAACCCGCGGCCGGTTTTGCTTTCAGCCGTCTTGCGGTAATCCCTGCTAGCCGGTCTTGCCGACAAACTGCAGCACGATCTCACGCCGATGCGGCCGGCGGCGATGTTCGATCAGATAGATCGCCTGCCACGTTCCGAGCGCCAGTTCGCGTTCGAGCACGGGGATGTGCAGCGAACTTGCCGTCAGCATGGATTTGACATGCGCCGGCATGTCGTCGGGGCCTTCGATGTCGTGGGTCCATCCGGCATCCTCGGGCGCGAGCCGATCGAGCGCCGTCATCAGATCGTCGAGCACCGACGGATCGGCGTTCTCCTGAATCGTCAGCGACGCCGAGGTATGGCGGATGAATAACGTCACCACGCCCTCTCGCGCACAGGCATCCCGGACAAATTTCTTAACCTCGCCGGTGAGATTGATAAAGCCGCGCCCGAACGTTTCAATCGTCAGCAGCGAGGTCACGGCGGTGTCGGTAGTGACCGCCGATAGCGCGCTACGGGACGCAGATTTGGGTGAAGTCATTTAGTTATCTCTCGATGCGAGTGGCGGAGCGTTTTTTCGGAATCTGGTCGTCCCGGGGCACGCCGGGGCCCATACTCCGTGTCCTCTCGTTTGGGTATTGGAGCAGAGGCCTTCTGCAACATTATCGCCAGGGGTTATGGGTCCCGTTCGCCGGGACGGCCCGAGGAAGCGGCAACAGACTTCACTCTAAATCTTGCCGCCGACATCCTTCTGCATCCGGTTGGCCATCTCGACGAGCCGCCGCCAGGCCTGTTCCAGAAACGACATCACGCGATTCATGTCCTGATCGCTCGGCAGCGGAATTTCGATCTTGCGCTCGCCATCGGCTACCTTCGGCTCGGCTTTTTTCAGCGAGTCCCCTTTGGGCAACGGCTCGTCGATCTTGCCGGTGACAACAGGTTCGCGCGCCGCCAATTGCGCCTTCAGTTTTTCATTATCGTTCTGCAGCCGGCCAATTTCCGCATCCAGTGCAGCGCGTTCGTCGGGCACGACATAGCAGGCCCAGCCGTTGCCGGTATTGGTGCAGGTCGACACCGCGCCGGTCCTGGTATCGAGCCTGATCACGCCATCGGCAACCGGCGATAGCGCATAGCGGCCGTTCTCGGAATCCGGCAGCGGTGGCGCCGCGGTGGCGCTACGAACTCCACCCAGGGAAAACGCAACGCACGAAATCACGGCGGTGGCGGCGAATATCGTGGAGAACTTCGACGACGATCTCGCTGTCATCACGGGGTACTCCGCCTCAAAACCGGTCCGGTCTCTCCCGGACCCGATGCTACGCCTGCGATCGATAGGGCGCGCGGCCAGACTTCAACGCGTCCGCGAGCAATTCGATCCGATCCTGCCCCCAGAATACCTCGCCGTCGAGCACATAGACCGGCGATCCGAACACATCGGCCGCCAGCGCATCCTGGCGGTTTTGCTCATAGGCCGCGCTGATCCGATCGGACCCCGAACGCTCAACCAACTGCTGGCCCGGAAGCCCGGAATCGTCGGCCATTTTAGCCAGCGTCGCGGGATCGGCGAGGTTTAGCTGGCCTTCCCAGACGCCGGCATAAGCCCGCCGCAGAAAGGGATCGGGATCATGGCCAGCCTCGATCGCCGCGATCACCATGCCATCGGCGAGCCGCGCATTGAACGGCCAATTCGCCGGCTGGAGATGAAAATTCAGGCCACGCTTGTCGCGCCAGCGCTGCAGTTCGAGCATCCGGTAACGCTGACGGACCGGATGGCGCTTCAGCAGCGGCAGGCCGCCGGTTTCGGAGAACAGGTCGACCAGCACCACCGGCTTGTGATTCACTTTGAGATCGTAGGTATCGGCGACTTCCTTAAAAAATTTGTGCCCGATATAGGCCCACGGCGATAGAATCGAGAAATAGTAATCGACCTGACGCGGCATGCGGTCTCCCCGAGAGATGTGAATGCTCGCGGTCATCCCAACAGACCCGCCAGGGCGACGCAAGATCGATCATCACGAGGCGTTGTGCGGGATCGGCATCAGCTACTGCTCGATCAACAGACCTTGCGTGAGCGCGCGCCAGATCTTTTCCGGCGGATGCGGCATCTGGCGCTCGACGACGAGCGAACGCGTTGCAGCCATTCGAAGATCCGCGTCGGATCGGCCAGGGCGGTAAAAATCTCGGTCGAAGTAATGGGTATAAAAACCTATAACTTATAAGTTATGAATTAGCCAAGACGACTCAGTCGACCGCGTCGGATTTTTGCCGATCGTGTGCCGAGCTATTGCACTGCGGCGGCCGGCCGGCCGCCGGTTCGTCATAGGGGAGATAAGATCAATTAAATCAATGCGGTAAGTGGTTATTACACAATCTTGACTTGATTAGACGCGGTCAGTATGGTCCGCGCGGCTTTAAGGGTGACGGGGCGTCATTTCCATCAACCGCAGCATCGTTTCGGGTGTCCACAACATGGCGGGCGACACGAACGATCACGGAAATGGAAGTCGCGATCAATCGTCGCCCGACGAAGCTGCGCTTTCCGCAAGGCTCGGAAGTCTGGATCACCGGTTGTCCGAAATTCGGGACAGCCGCAAAATCAGGACTGACCAACCCGGAGCTGAAGGCGGAGACGGAGTGGCCAGAGCCTCGGCGATGGCGCTCGGTTTCCGGCTTTCTTCGGAGTTGATCGCCGGCGTTATTGTCGGGGCGTTGCTTGGCTGGGCTTTCGACCGTTTGCTGTCGACCTCGCCTTGGGGGCTCATCGTGTTTGTTCTGCTCGGCTTCACCGCCGGCGTGGTCAACGTGGTGAGATCGGCAGGCGCGGCTCCGGACCGCACCAGCCGCTAGGACGGAAAGCCGGACCGATTGATTGCAGAGCGCCGGCGTGGCTGGCGGACCAAGAGATGCGCGGATGATCGATCCGATCGAACAGTTCCACATCGGCAAGCTCTTCACGATTGGCCATATCGGCCATCAGGAGATCGCCTTCACCAATTCATCGGCCTACATGTTCGGCTCGGTCGCGCTGATTTCGCTGCTNATGATCGGCGGCGTCGCGGGACGGCAGATGGTGCCCGGACGCATCCAGTCGATCGCCGAGCTGAGCTACGAGTTCGTCGCCAGCACCATTCGATCGAACGCCGGCAAGGAAGGCATGAAGTTCTTCCCGCTGGTGTTTTCGATCTTCATGCTGCTGACCGTTTCCAACATCCTCGGCGTCATTCCCTACGGGTTTACGATTTCGAGCCACATCATCGTCACGGCGGCGCTGGCGTTTCTGGTGTTCTTCACCGTGCTGATTTACGGCTTCTACAAGAACGGCCTGAAATTCTTCAAACTGTTTGTACCAAGCGGCATTCCGATCTTCATCCTGCCGCTGGTCGTGTTCATCGAAGTGTTCTCGTTCTTTCTGCGGCCGATCTCGCACTCGGTGCGTCTGTTCGCGAACATGCTCGCGGGCCACATCGCTCTCGCGGTTTTCGCAAGCTTCATTCCGATGCTGGCGGGCCTCGGCATTGCCGGCTACGCCGGCGCGGTGCTGCCGCTCGGCATGGTGATCGCGCTGACCGCGCTTGAACTGCTGGTCGCGTTTCTGCAGGCCTACGTCTTCACCATCCTCACCGTCATCTACATCAACGACGCTATCCATCCGGGCCACTGACCTGGCCTTTCAGGAAAATCTGCCTCACCACCAAACCTCAAGAAGGAGTTCGTTTCATGGATCCGATTGCCGCGAAGTACATTGGCGCTGGTATTGCCTGCATTGGCATGGGTGGCGCAGGCGCAGGCGTGGGCATCATCTTCGGCAATTATCTCGCCGCCGCGGTGCGCAATCCTTCGGCAGCCCAGGGCCAGTTCGGCAATCTGATTTTCGGCTTCGCCGTGACCGAAGCGCTCGGCATCTTCTCGCTGCTGATCGCGCTGCTGCTGCTGTTCGCGCTCTAACCGGCATACTTGGCTGCGCGTATTCCGGCCGCGAAACCGGTAGCCGGTTTTGCCGGATACGCGCCAGGCGAACAGGAGAAGCCCGTGGCTGAAAGTCATGGCAACGCCAGCGGCACCACCGCTCACACCGAAGCCGATGCCCATGGACGCGCGTTCCCGCCGTTCCAGAAGGACACCTTTGCTTCGCAACTGGTGTCGCTGCTGATCGCATTCGTGGCGCTTTATCTGATCGTCTCGCGAATAGCGCTGCCGCGCGTCGGCAGCGTGATCGACGAACGCCAGAACAAGATCGAGGGCGATCTGGCGGACGCGCAAAAGCTGAAGGACCAGTCCGACAGCGCGCTGAAAGCCTATGAAAACGAACTGGCCGCGGCGCGTTCGCGCGCGCAGGCGATCGGCGCCGAGACCCGCGAAAAGCTGAACNCGGCCTCCGAGGCCGAGCGCAAGACGCTGGAAGACCAGCTGTCGGTCAAACTCGNGGAAGCCGAAAAGACCATCGCCTCGACGCGTGAGGCGGCGATGGGCAATGTCCGTGGCATTGCCGCGGATGCAGCTGCCGCGATCGTGCAGCAACTCACCGGCGTCCTGCCTGACGGCAAGTCGGTGGACAGCGCCGTCGCTGCGTCCTTGAAGGGATAACACCGATGTTCTCCGATCCGGAATTCTGGGTTGCCGTCGCCTTCGTCATCCTGATCGGCGTGTTCGTCTATTTCGGCATCCATAGCACCGTGCTGAAGGCGCTCGATCACCGCAGCGACCGTATCAAGGCCGAACTCGACGATGCCCGCCGCCTCAAGGACGAGGCCGCCAAGTTGCTCGCCGAATACCAGGCCCGTCACGCCAGTGCCGAGCGCGAGGCCCGCGACATCATCGAAAGCGCCAAGGCCGAGGCCGAGCGCATCGCGTCCGAAGCCAAGACCAAGATGGAAGACTTCGTCGCGCGGCGGACCAAGACCGCCGAAAGCAAGATCGCGCTGGCCGAGGCGCAGGCGGTGGCCGACGTCCGCTCGGCGGCGGCCAATGCCGCGGTAACCGCCGCCTCNACCATCCTGTCGCAATCGGTGAAGGGCCAGGTCGCCGACGATCTGTTGGCCAAGGGCATCGCCGAAGTTCGCCAAAAGCTGAACTGAACGGCGGCGGCCAATTCTACTTCTTCTTGCCTACTTCTTCTTGCGCCTCGACGCCCTCGGCTCCGGCGTCAGCGCCTGCGGATCGAAGCCGATATAGAAGATGTAGGAATCGACGGTCGCCGCGCTCGGCACCGGATAGACGATATCCTCGGCAACCAGACTGAACGGTTCGTTGCCGGCAGCCGACATCGATACCGTCGTGCGGTAGACCTTGGTCGCGATCGTCCGCTCCTGAACGCCGCCTTGTACTACCGCGACGCGAATCGGAACTTCAACCGTTGCCGGACTTCCGGCCGGGCCGGATATAACGCGGCCCTGAATGCCAATTCGCGCCGTGATCTGATCGCCGTTTTGAGTGCAATCGCGCGCGGTGCGCGAGATCGTCGCTTGGTAACGCAGATCGGCGCCGGACGCCGGCTTGCCCGGCAGGCCAACCGCAAAGGTGGACGCGCCGGGGCGGATGCGTACCGGGGGGCAGAGCAATTCATGGTCCACCGGCGGCGGCGGCGCCTCGCCTCTCCCGCCGAACAACTGGTCGAACCAACTGGAATCGTCGCCGAACGAACTGCCGCCACCGCACCCCAACAGCAGGGCGCCGGCCATCGCAAGCGTCAGCGCGCCACGCAAATGACGCCGGCCCGCAACCCTCGTCCGCATCGTCAGCCCGTACCCCATCATCCAGACGTTCCCAAGATATTTCATACATTTAACGCCCCCTCGAGGGGGCGCGCGGCTGCGCCTTATAACAGCGCAATGGCGGCGAACCCATGGCGCGCAGCAAAATCCGGAAAACAGGGTTAGCCGCGAAAATCCTCATGCAGCAGGCCGAACAGCAGGTGGTCCTGCCAGACGCCATTGATGCAGAGATAGCGCCGCGCCAGGCCCTCGCGGTCGAAGCCGCATTTCTCCAGCACCCGGATCGAAGGCGCGTTGCTGGGAATGCAGGCGGCCTCGATGCGGTGCAGGTTGAGTTCGCCGAACAGCGACGGCAGCAGCACGCGCAGCGCCGCCGTCATGCAGCCGCGATGGGCGTGGGGCTGCCCGACCCAGTACCCGATCGTCCCCGCCTGCACGATGCCGCGGCGGACATTCGCCAGCGTGACGCCGCCGATCATGGCGCCATCGGATTCCCGGAACACCAGGAACGGATAGGATCGGTCGGCGGCGATGTCCTCGGCATAGCGGCGCAGCCGCCGCCGGAAGCCCGAGCGGGTCAGATCGTCGGACGGCCAGATCGGCTCCCACGGCGTCAGGTAGTCGCGGCTCGATTCGCGTAAGTGCGCCCATTGCAGAAAATCCGACATCTGCGGCGCTCGCAGCAACAGGCCGTGACCGCGCGGGGCGAGTGCCGCCAATCCGCTGGATGGCAAACGAAACAGGGCCATGCCTCACACTCCCGTGCCCGAACCCGATTCAATGCACCGCCGCGCCTTCAATGAAGGCGCGCCTTGGCCATCGACCTGGTCAATCCTTCCGCAAAAGCGACCGCCGTGTCCAGACCCCTGCCGCTGCCCAGCGCGACCACCGCGGGCCGGCTGCGCGACAACAGGCCGCGCGCCGCGTTCCGAGTCGATTCCACGCTCACGGCGTCGATCCGCGTCACCAGTTCTTCCACCGTCAGCGGACGCCCATAGGCCAGCATGTGACGCGCCAGCTGTTCGGCNCGGGAGCTGCAGCTCTCCAGNGCCATCAACAGCCCGGCCTTCATCTGCGCCTTGGCNCGCGCGACCTCGGCTTCGGTCAGGGTTTCGACCGCGTCATTGATGACATCGACGATCACCTCCATCATTTCCGGCGCATCGCCGGGATCGGTGCCGGTATAGAGCCCGAAGAATCCGGTGTCGGAATANGGCGCATGGAAGGTGTAGATCGANTAGCACAGCCCGCGCTTTTCGCGCACTTCCTGGAACAGCCGCGACGACATCCCGCCGCCAAGCGTGTTGGTGAAGACCTGCAGGCTGAACAGCGACAGATCGGTTTGCGGCACGCCTTCCAGCGCCAATGTCAGATGCGCCTGCTCGAGTTCGCGCTGCACGACGCGGGAGCCGCCCTTGCCGAACATCGCCGGTTGCGGTTTCGGCGCCGGCGCGCCGCCGAAGCTTGAGAAGCGCTGCGTCACTTCCTCCACCACCCGCTTGTGATCGACCGCGCCTGCGGCGGCCACCACCATGTCGGGCCCGCGATAATGCTTCGAAAGGTAGCCGCGCAGCGTATCGCGGTCGAAGCCTTTCAGGGTCTTTGCGGTTCCCAGCAACGAGCGTCCCATCGGCTGGTCCGGGTAACACAGCTCGTTGAGATGCTCGAACACCACGTCGTCGGGGGTATCCTGCGCCGCGCCGATCTCCTGCACGATGACGCTCTTTTCGCGCTCCAGTTCGTCTGGCACGAAGGCCGGATTGGCGAGAATGTCGGCGAGCACGTCGAGCGCCAGCGGCACGTCGGCCTTCATCACCCGCGCGTAATAGGCCGTGGTCTCGGTCGAGGTGCCGGCGTTGAGATCGCCGCCGACCGCCTCGATTTCCTCGACGATTTCCCGCGACGAGCGCCGCGCGGTGCCCTTGAACGCCATGTGTTCGAGCAGATGGGAGATGCCATGCTCGTTGGGCTTTTCGTCGCGACCGCCAACCCCGGCCCACACCCCGAGCGCCGCGGTCTCCAGATGCGGCATGGTATCGGTGATGACGGTCAGGCCGGAGGGAAGCTTGGTGACATCGACGCTCATCCGGCAACTCCTTGTTTGGCGGCGCGGCTCACCGATTTTACGAACCGCTCGACTTCCGCCTGATCGTTCTTCATGACTTTGATATGTTCGGGCCTGGTCATCAGTCCCTCGAGCCAGGCCGGCAATTCCGGACGCACGCCGCAGGCGGCCTCTACCGCATCGGGAAATTTCGCGGCATGCGCGGTCGACAGCACGATGTTGGGAATTCTGGAATCCGAGGTGTCGCGATCGGCCACCGCCAATGCCACCGCGGTATGCGGATCGACCAGCGTGCCGGCCTCGCGCCAGGCGGCGCGGATCGCCGCGCTGGTTTCGGTCTCATTGGCGCGGCCGGCGTCGAATTCCTCGCGGATATCAGCCAGCACGGCGTCGGGCAGCACGAAACGTCCGGACTGCTTCAGCGACCCCATCAGCCGGCGAACCACGCTGGCGTCGCGGCGGCTTGCCTCGAACAACAGCCGCTCGAAATTCGACGAGACCTGGATATCCATCGATGGCGAAGCCGTGGCGTGCACCTCGCGGACTTCATAGATGCCGGTCTTGAGTGTGCGCGGCAGGATATCATTGACGTTGGCGGCGATCCGCAGCCAGCGCACCGGCAAGCCCATCCGCTTGGCGACGAGCCCTGCAAAGATGTCGCCGAAATTCCCGGTCGGCACCGTGAAATCCACCTCCCGCAACGGCGCGCCAAGTGCCACCGCGGAAGTGAAATAGTAGACCACCTGGGCGACGATCCGCGCCCAGTTGATGGAATTGACGCCTGACAGCGAAACCGCGTCGCGAAAGTCGTGATGATTGAACAGCCCCTTCACGATCGCCTGGCAATCGTCGAAGGTGCCTTCGACGGCCAGGGCGTGAACGTTGTTGGCGCCGGTGGTTGTCATCATCCGCCGCTGCACGTCCGAGATGCGTCCATGCGGAAACAGCACGATCAAATCGACATTCTCGAGGCCCTTGAACGCATCGACCGCGGCACCTCCGGTATCGCCCGAGGTCGCGACCACGATAGTGGTGCGCTGCGCGCGCTGGGCAAGCACGTGATCCATCAATCGCGAGATCAACTGCATCGCGACGTCCTTGAACGCCAGGGTCGGGCCGTGAAACAGCTCCAGCACGAATTGATGCGGACTGATCTGGGTCAACGGCACCACCGCCGGATGGCGGAACGTGGCATAGGCCTCGTTGGCCATGCGACCGAGATCCGCGTCGGTGATTTCGCCGCCGACAAACGGGCGGATCACCTCGACCGCGACTTCCCAATAGGGCCGGCCGAAGAACCCCGCGATGGTTTCCGGCGTAAACTGCGGCCAGGTTTCGGGCACGTAGAGGCCGCCGTCGCGGGCCAGCCCGGTCAGCATCACGTCGCAGAAGCCCAGAGCGGGAGCCTCCCCCCGCGTCGAAATATACCGCGTCAAACCGCCCTCCAAAGGCGCCGGGCCTCCTGCCCAAACCTTTGATATCCATGATTTATCGGGTTCGCATGGTGCGAACTCGCGGGGCACCATAGAAGATCGGGGCGTCAAAGGGTAGCCCGTATGACCACCCGCGGGGTAGGCCAAAGGCGCTCTTTGCGCCGTGCCCGTGCCACCACGCGGCAGCGGCACAACAAGCAAGCGTGAACTGCTTATGTGGCGGAGCCCGTCATCGCGCATTTGTACGACCCGTCGGCTCCTCGCCATGACGTCAAGGCGCGCCTTCGCGATCCCGCNGCACCATATGCCCGAGTTGTGCTTGAACGTTTCGCGCCATGAGCAATCAGGGCGCGGGGAATGCCGGGTGCCCGCTGCACCCGCAGCCTCGCATGCAACAAAAAAAGCATGCGAGTTAGTCGCTACAGGTTCACCGGAACGCCCGGCATTCCCTGCGCGATGGTTTTAACGGCTGCTTCGCGCTCTCCCCGGCGATCGGGCTTTCTTGTCACCGTCATCGGTGAAATTTCTTTCACCAACTTGACGCCGGCGTCGAGGCGTCAGAACCACACGACTTGGCCGTCCGCGAGCCAGGCGCATCTCGTCAGAAGCGCAGCCCGCGTCCACCGCATTCCGTCCCGCGTCCGTGACGATCGCGATACGCCCCTGCATGGGGGACGGAACGGCGAGAGTTACTGAAGTGATTTGGGTCAAAAGAGAAGTGGGAATATTTTTGCGGACAGGACTGGACAGGTAGCATCGAATTGATCCTGCGGGAGAATTTTTCCTCAACGTCATTCCGGATTAGGCTTCGGGCATCGATATAACCCCCGGCTTTGAACATTCCATCGCATCTTTCCTGAACGAAGCAACCACCCAGAAATTTGACCGCAGCTAACCCGGCTTTGCCCGGCGCGGTGGGCCGGCGCGGTGGGCCGGCGGGCGGGAGGGTGCGCGTAAAACTCGATCGCGACGCGTGCCGGTCATAATAGGCGCTCGCTACGGGAGCGGCATGCCCGTTGAAAGCTCGCTGGATGATGAAAGGGAGCTGCGCGCGACGGAGTGGCTTTCGCCGTATTGCATGTTGAGGAACTCTAGACTGATCATGGACAGCAGAATTGCGCCGGCTAATGTGATGATCAGGATTTGCCGTCTGGTTAAAATAAAGTTTTGAGCAATTTTGTGGGCCGGCGAATAAGCGAAGGGCTTTTGCATGGGACACCTTCCTGATTGCGTTGAATGACTTTCCTCTTGGCATCCTCTCCCAGGAATATCCTTGTTGTGCTGATTATCAATTTGACTATCACGCATCTCCGCGCGCCAATGTGAAAGAGATCACGTTGCATGGAAATAATCCGCGAACGGAGGGCAGACATGAGGTCGTAACGTCTCAATAGGAGAGAAAAGTGGATTTAGGCCGAGCAGCGATGCCGGTCCGAGCGGGCATTGACTGTCTGCGTGCGCTCGGCGATGATCCTGCCAAGGCTCAGCATGGGGGAAGCCATGAAGCTCGCGCCACGCGCCGAAAATTTAATGGAGCGCATTGCGCTCATCGCAAATCTCGTTCCCCGTCCGCTCCTCGATACGCAAATTGCTTTCACCGCTGCGCGCGCCATCATGGTGGCGGCCGAAGTCGGGTTGTTTGAGGCCCTCGGCAAGGGTAATCAGACAGCCGAGGCGGTCGCTGCCGTGTGCGGAACCGATCCCAAGGCGACGAAGCATCTCCTCGAATGTCTCGTTGGCATTGGCTACGCTAGCTGGCGTGACGGCAAATACGATTTGCCGGCTTCGATGAGAAAATGGTTGCTGCGATCGAGCCCGAGTTCGGTCGTCGCCAAGCTCGCGTTCCAGTCGATCGAATGGGATTTGGTCGGCAAGATCGGAGAATTCGTACGCAACGGCAAGCCGCTCGATTTTCACTCGCATATGAACGCCCAGGAATGGGCGATCTATCAGAACGGCATGCGCGACGTCGCCGCCAATCCGGCTGTCGAACTCGCCAAGCGCATGCCCGTGCCACAAGGCGCGACGCGGCTTCTCGACATCGGCGGTTCGCACGGGCTGTACTCGACCGAATTGTGCAAGCGCCATCCCGCGCTCGTCGCCACCATCCTCGAACTACCGGGCGCGGTGGACCGCGCGAGCGAAATCGCGCAGCAAGAGGGGCTCGGCGAGCGCGTGAAGCACAAAATCGGCGATGCGTTGGCAGACGATCTCGGCGAGGCAACTTTTGATGTCGTGATGATCAACAATCTCGTACACCATTTCTCGCCAGAGCAGAACGCCGATCTCGCGCGGCGCGTGGCCCGCGCGCTCGCACCCGGCGGCGTGTTCGCCATCGGCGATTTTATCCGGGCTTCCCATCCCGGCGCGGGCGGCGGCATTCCGGCGGTGATGGACCTCTATTTTGCGTTGACGAGCGCATCCGGCACATGGGCGCTGGACGAGATCGCTTCATGGCAGCGTGGAGCAGGTCTCATGCCGATGAAAACGATACAATTCCCCAGCCTGCCGGGATGGGCGTCTTTGCCGGCAGCAAAGAGCAAATGAGTTTTGGGGCAGTCTGGAGCCCATAAGACGCGCGCACTTCTATGTCACCGTGCCTTCGGTGGCGGCTCGGTCGACACCGTGAGGGAGCTCGCTGCCGTTGCCTTGCGGATCAATCTAATCTCGTCATGCTCTATCCCGCCGCCCATCGAGGCTTCGAATCCGCGGCCACGTCGGCGGGTGCTGGAATCTGCATCAGAATGGTTTGACCGGCGGAAGCGATCTCGATTCCGCACTCCTGGAATCGTCGCTTCATGCGGCGGTTGAATTCGCGTTGCACCGGCCAGCGTCCGCTGTCGGTGCAGCGAATCTGGCCGACGATCGACGCCATTGAGCCGTCCACCTTGTCGACGCCCCACAATTCGAGATCGCCGCGGATCGCCTGCCGGTATTCGGGCTCGTGACGCATTTCAGCGACGATATCCTTCAGGATCTGGCCGGCGCGGTCGGTGTCTTCCTTGTAGGAGACGTTGACGCTGACAGCCGCGTTGCCGGCGCCACGGCTTGCATTGGTAAGCGTCGTCACGGCACTGAAAGGCACGATATGCACCGAGCCATCGGCGGCCCGCAGACGAATGGTGCGGATCGACACGTTCTCGACGGTCCCTGACAGGCCGGACACCGTGACGTTGTCACCGACCTGGACGGTATTTTCCAGGAGCAGAAACAGCCCGGTAATGAGATCCTGCACCAGTTTCTGCGAGCCGAAGCCGATGGCAATACCGACGATCCCGGCGCCCGCCAAAAGCGGCGCGACATTGACGCCGATTTCGCTCAGCGCCGTCAAGCCAACCACCGTGACGATCAGGCACAGCAGCGCGGTTCGCAGCATCGGCTGAAAGGTACGCAATCGCGCCGCGCGAGCGAAGTGACCGTCGCGCGACAGGGCCGTGAGCTTGCGATCCATCAGCGCATTGCTGGCCTCCCAGATCGCCGCCGCCGCAAGTGCGGCGATGCCGATCGTCGCTACCGCCGACANNAGCCGGCTGCCGATCTGGTCGCCATAGAACCAGACGANGGCATCCACGCCCCAGACTTCAAGCAGCGCAACAAAGCCGATGAAAGCGATGATCGCCGAAACTATTTTGCGGAGTAGCGGCAGATAGCGATTGGCGCGGGCTTCGAGACCGGGGAAGCGCTGCAGGATATCCGGGCTGATGCTGAAACCGCGATCGATCAGGCTCAGCACCGCGATGGTGGCGATACGGGTGATCAGTGCGACCGCAACGGTTCCGGCAAAATATTGCAGCAGCAGCGAGTAGCCGTTGCGGATATTGAGCGCCCACACCGCCCATAGTGCCAGGTCCAGAACAATCGCAGGATAGTGCCACAGGCCGGCGATACGATTGCGTAGCCTGGCCGCCGTTCCCTCGCGGCCAGCCGGCGCGCGNATCGCCTCGGCGACCTGGCGGCGGCACTGCAGGATGATGATGACAATAAAGAGATGGACGACCAGCATCNCCAGACGCAGCAACGCCAGGTAGCCGGCGCGATGCAAGCCCAGCAGCAGCGCGACATTGGCAAAGGCNATNCCCGACACGCCGACGGTGACGATACGCCGCGTCCAGATNTCGATNTAGGCCGCGGTCTCGGCACGAACGCGAAACAGACCGAAAGGCCCCGCCAACGCCCGCACGACACAGATCAGCCCGCGCGACAGCGCGTAGGCATTGACGACAGCGAGGATCACGAGCCGGGTCGTTGCGAGATCGCCGATCCCGGTACCCAGCAACATCATGGCGACACCGACGAAGACGAGCACCGGGAGCAGCTCGAGCAGGAGACGCCCCAGCACGAACGGCAGCCTGAGCAGCGACTGCCAGACGCGCGCCAGGCTGCGACGCCGTCGATGCAGTTCGGGCTCCGCGGTTGCCTCCGCCGCGGAGGCAGGCGGATCGATCACGGCCGGCGTCCGCTCGGGGACGTACAACGTTTGGGCGCCCGCCGTTTGCGGCAAGCGTGCTTCCAGCAACGCCACCGGCCGCTGGATGACACGCAAGATCAGCCATTCGGCGGCGAAGGCGCAGCCGAATACCAACGCCAGTTTCCAGGCGATGTCGAGCAACTGATCATAGGCGGACGGATCGTTGGCTGTTCGCACGATCCAGTAATAGAACGCCGGGAAGTGCGTCAGGGTCCGCGCCATATCGGCAACCTGGTGCGAGACCTCGCTGACCTGTTCGGACACCGTCAGCAAGAGCTGTGCGCCAAGGCTGTCCGCCGTGAGCGGAATGGCAGGCTGCGATTCGGGCGCAGCTGACGCGGACTGCGCCTGCGGCGAGGCATTGGCGATCGCGCGAAGCGTGTCGATGATCTGGGCGCGCTTCTTGTCATCCTGAAGCGTATCGAGCGCCCGCCGCGCCTGATCGGGCGTCAGCGCATCGGCGTTGTTCGTGGCTGGGCTAGCTGGCTCAGGCGCCGCGCCGGCCTGAGCGAAAGCTGAGAAGGACAACAACGCGCAGGCGAACAGGCAGGCCAACAGGATCGACCGGAACAGTTTGTGCGACACGAAGGCCCCTTTGAATATGTGCACGACGGCAAACCGGAACAGGTCATCAGCCTTCGCGCACGCGTCATGTCGGATTGCCTGTTTTCGCCGCCATGGTGTGTCGAAAGTTTGCTACCGCGGCGGCGTTCTCTTGGCATTTGCCGCATCACAAAAATGCCTTCTGAATCGTCGGCCGATCACGTCCCCCCGGACCGGCTGTTACAGATTCTTAACAAGACAAAGGGCGTGAATCTGGTCAAATTGTCGCGGACGCGATAAGGCAACGCAAAGCAGCGGCCGAAGGTGACGCCCATGGGCGCGACAGCATCTGTGGCATCTGCCAATTTCGATATGCTTCGGGGGAACATCGGCATGGCAGTGGAGGGAAAGCGAAAATGAAAACGTCCAGACGCGCTAGGATCGTGCTTCCTTTGGTATCGCTTGTGACCGTATTTGCGCTGTCCGCGCAGGCGGAACCCAACGGTCCGCCGCCAAAAGGTGCGGCCAAGCCCGCAGCCCATGCTGCCCCGGGGCATCCGGGGGCGGGGGCGGGTGTCGTGCACCAGGGGACCGGCGCGGGTCCAGTACATCAGGGGACCGGTCCGGGTCCGGTACACCAGGGGGCAGCGTCAGGCCACGGACCGCAGAACGCCCATGTGACCCGGGGCAATGTCCGCGCGCGCAATTTCGGCGGACATCCGTTTCACGGACGCCTCGCCTGGGAAGGCGGCCGCTGGCACCACGAAATGCATAACGGACGCGACGGCTGGTGGTGGGATGTCGGAGGCGCCTGGTACTTCTATCCGCAGCAGATGGATGGTCCGCCCGCCTACGTGTCCGATGTCGAGGTCATGGACGACGTTGCCGACGGACCGCCGGACGACGGGTATCCACCGCCGCCTGGAGCCTATGCGCCGCCACCGCCGCCGGATCCTGCCGCAAGTGCGGCCGGAGGCGCCATCGTCGGCGGGTTACTGGGAGGTTTGCTCACGGGCCGGCCGGGCGGCGTGATCGCCGGTGCGGCCGCCGGTGGCGTGACCGGAGCGATCGTCGGCGCCCAGGCGGCTTCAAGGCCCGGTTACTATCTGGCGCAGGGCAACTGCTATTACCGCTACCCCTCGGGCCAATACGTGCCCGCCGACCCCCGCGCCTGCTATTGAATCGTTGACGCAGTGTCGCGCTTGCGCGGCGGACGCCGTCCGCGATGCGTTTCAAAGCGGACCAGCCGCGAAGGCCGACCCCTACGCGCGGGATGATGACGCCCGCCGTTGCCCCCACAGCCACACCCCGAACGCCACCACCACCGCCACCGCCAGTCCAAACCAGGTGATNGCATATTGCATGTGATCGTCCTTGAGATGGACCTCCAGCGGGCCGGGTTTTGGGACGCCGCTCACTGGCGCCGGCTGNTCGAGGTCGATGTAGAACGGCGCGACCGGCTTGTCGCCCTCGCCCCATCCGAGCGCGCGGGCCATTGCCAGGTGATCCCGGGTGAACCACAGCCGCTTCGCCGTATTTTCCTTAGGCGTCAGCACGCCCGCGGCTTCCGGAAAGCGGATGTAGCCGGTCAACGTCACCGGCTCATGGGTGATCAGCCGCGCCACCGCGAGATCCTCGACGTCGCGGTCCTGCATGGTGTTCTGCACGAAGCCGGCATTGACCACGACGGTCTCGCCATCGGCGAGCCGCGCCGGCAGGAAGGCCCAGGTGCCGGGACCGGAAATGTCGCCGCGCACGGCGGAGCCGGAACTGTAGACCATCGCATCCGGCAGCGGCTGATAGGTCGCGGCAAAACGGACGCGGCGGAATTCGTCGCTGGCGGGTTTAAGCGTGTTCCACTGCGAAGGCGACGGCAGCCCTTGCGGTGGTGCCGCGAGTTGTTCGGTCAGCGCCGCGATCAGGGCATGCTTCTGGGTCCGGCGTTGCAATTGCCACACCCCGAGTCCCACGAACAGCGCCACCATCAACAGCGTNAAGGCGCCGAAGCCCGCGGCGTTGCGCCGGTTTCCGGACATGGCAATCATTTCGGTTGGCGATCGATCAGCCGGCCTTCCGCGGCCTTGTGATGGAACTGCAGCGCAATCAGCAGCGATTTCATCGAGCGCATCGGCAGCAGCGTGGTCGCGAGAATCAGCGGCAGCCACAATGCGGCGTGAACCCAGAACGGCGGCTGGTATTTCACCTCCACGATCAGCGCGGCGCCGACCACGATCGCGCCTGCAATCATGATGAGGAAAACCGCAGGGCCATCGCCGGAATCGATGAAGGCATAGTCGAGCCCGCAAGCCTCGCAATTCGGCCGCAGCGTCAGAAACCCGGAATACAATTTACCCTTGCCGCAGCGCGGGCATCTGCAGGCGATGCCGCGCAGCGCGCTCTGCGCCACCGTCGGTAATTCCTGATCGGGCATGGGAGGGTCTTTCGCGAAACAAAAGAGCGGCCCTGCGGCCGCCCCTTGTAGCATATGTGGCGACAGGCTACTCGGCGCCCACCAGGCGGCCGCCGCCGGTGCCCCAGACATAGATGCAGACGAACAGGAACAGCCACACCACGTCGACGAAGTGCCAGTACCAGGCGGCGAACTCGAAGCCGAGGTGCTGGGTCGGGGTGAACTGGCCGGCATAGGCGCGCGCCAGGCATACGATCAGGAAAATGGTGCCGACCAGCACGTGGAAACCGTGGAAGCCTGTCGCCATGAAGAAAGTCGCGCCATAGACATTACCCGAGAAGGCGAACGCGGCGTGGCTGTATTCATAGGCCTGCACGCAGGTGAAGGTGGCGCCGAGCAGGATGGTGAGGATCAACCCGTATTTCAGCCCCTGACGATCGTTCTCGAGCAGCGCATGGTGCGCCCAGGTCACCGTGGTGCCCGAGGTCAGCAGCAACAGCGTGTTGAGCAGCGGCAGATGCCAGGGACTGAAGGCCTCAATGCCCTTGGGCGGCCATACCCCGCCGAACAGCGCGTCGCGGGTGGCATGGACGGGATCGCCGGGAAACAGCGACGAGTTGAAGAACGCCCAGAACCAGGCGACGAAGAACATCACTTCGGATGCGATGAACAGGATCATGCCGTAACGATGGCTGATCTGCACCACGCGGGTGTGATCGCCCTTGTACTGCGCCTCGCGGATCACATCCATCCACCAGCCCGACATGGTGTAGAGCACGCCGATGACGCCGATGCCGAAAATAACCGGCGCCGCCGAAGTCATGTGATGCATCCAGGTGATCGCGCCGACCGCCATGATGAACGCCGAGACGGAGCCGATGATCGGCCACGCGCTCGGATCGACGAGGTGGTAGTCGTGGTGCTTGACTTGCGCCGTAGCCATTGCGGTCTCTCCGTTAGCGGTGCCGTGCCATTCGGCACGGTTTTGTCTCAAAAATCAATTCCCGGGACACCCGGATCGCGGCCATCACGGATCGCCGCGATCGGAAGTTTTCTTTAAAGGCTTCCCTCACAAGCTTCCCTTGGCCTTGTCCGGCTCGCTCGCCGCCAGCGGTTTCGCCGCCGGCTCGCGCACGGGGTAGAAGGTATAGGACAAGGTGATGGTGTTCAGCCCGTCATTGTCGCCGTCCTCGACCACCGANGGGTCGACGTAAAACACCACGGGCATCTGCCTGACTTCGCCGGGNGCCATGGTCTGTTCGGTGAAGCAGAAGCAGTTGATCTTCTGGAAATACCTACCGACCGTCAGCGGCGCCACATTATAGGCGGCCTGCCCGGTGGTGGTCCGCGCCGATTGATTGGTCACGGTGTAATACACGGTGACCACTTCGCCGATCCTGATTTCGATTTCGGTCTGTTCCGGCTCGAACTTCCACGGCAGCCCACCGGCGACATTGGAATCGAAGCGCACCGCGATCTTGCGCGCCAGCGGCGTG
>JGI24140J50213_10000030_pt1 | contig 53560 bp, 50 predicted proteins | sample BarGraIncu00222A_FD_50213 | JGI IMG/M metagenome (IMG submission 50213)
CGCCGGCGCCGGCGGGCTCGGCGCGGCGCTGCCCGGCCTCGCCCTGGCGCAGGCCGCGCCGGTGCGCAACCGCGCCCTGTTCCAGGTCACGGACAACGACCCGGCACGCTGGAACATGATCCTCAACAACATGCAGAACCTGCGCGAGGGGGTGGGCAGCGAGGGCGCGGAGATCGAGCTCGTCGCCTACGGCCCGGGCCTGCTCATGCTGAGGGCAGATTCGAGCGTCAAGCAGCGCATCGCCGAGGCGCTGAAGAGCGGCGTCAAGATCAACGCCTGCCAGAACACGATGACCGGAATGAAGCTGGTTCCCGCCGACATGCTTCCCGACATCGGCTATGTTCCTTCGGGAGTGGTCGAGGTGATGCGAAAGCAGCAGCAGGGCTGGGCCTACATCCGCTCCTGAACCGTTTCAGGCGCGCGCGACGGCGAGCCAGCGGTCGAGGCGTCCGCGGTCGGCGAGCAGGTCGGCGCTGTCGCCTTCGTGGACGATCGCACCGCGGTCGAGGACGACGGCACGCGCCGTGATCGGCAGGATCTGCTTCGGGTTCTGCTCGACGATGATCGACGAGACACCCTCGTCGCGAACGACGGCGGCAATCGTGCGGAGCAGCTCCTGGACGAGGATCGGCGCCAGGCCTTCGAGCGGCTCGTCGAGCAGGAGGAGCCTCGGATTGAGCACCAATGCGCGGGCCACCGCGAGCATCTGCTGCTCGCCGCCCGACAGCTGGTTGCCCATGTTCGCCCTGCGCTCCTCGAGGCGCGGGAACATGGCGTAGACGCGCTGTGGCGTCCACGGCCCGGGCCGCGCCACCGCCGTCAGGTTCTCCTCGACCGTGAGCGACTTGAAGATGTTGCGCTCCTGCGGCACCCAGCCGATTCCGGCGGCGGCGCGCGCGTGCGAAGGCAGCGCCTGGATCTCGCTGCCGCCGAGCACGATGCGGCCACCGTAGCGGCGCGTCACGCCGACCAGCGTGTTGAGCAGCGTCGTCTTGCCGGTGCCGTTGCGGCCGAGCAGCGCCAGCGACTCACCCTCGGCGAGCGCGAAGTCGACGCCCCGGACGACGACGGCCTCGCCGTAGCCCGACCTCAGCCCTTCGACGCGCAGCAGCTCAGCCATGCGCCAGCACCGCATCGGCGGCGTCGTCTTCGCCCAGGTAGACCGCCTTGACGCGCGGATCGTTCGAGATCGATGCGACGTCACCCTCGGCGAACACGGCGCCGCCGACGAGCACGGTCACCGTCTTCGCGAAGTTGAAGACGAGGTCCATGTCGTGCTCGATGAGAAGGATGGACACCTCTGCGGGAAGCGCGTTGATGGTCTCGAAGATCTCCTGGCGATCGCCCTCCGGAACTCCGGCGACCGGCTCGTCGAGGAGGAGCACACGCGGCTTGCAGGCGAGCGCCGTCGCGATCTCGAGAAGCCGGCGCTTGCCGTAGGCGAGCAAGCCCACCGATAGGTCCATCACGTCGGCGAGGCGAAAGCGCTCGAGCAGGTTTTCACATTCCACAGCGACGGCCGCATCGCTTCCGAGCGGCTTCCACCAGCCGGCGCTCTTGCCTTGCTGCGCCGAGACCGTGAGGGCCAGCGACGAGAGCGGCGTCAGGCCGTTGAAGAGCTGGTTGATCTGGAACGTGCGGACGATGCCGCGGCGCACTCGCGCGTGCACCGAGAGGTGGGTGATGTCGCTGCCGTCGAGCGCGATCGTTCCCGAGCTCGGCTCGAGCACGCCGGTCAGCAGGTTGATGAGCGTCGTCTTGCCGGCGCCGTTCGGCCCGATCAGGGCGTGGCGCGCTCCGCGCTCGACCTTGAGCGACACCTCGTTGGTCGCCGCCAGTCCGCCGAAGCGCTTGACGAGCGAGCGAGTCTCCAGCACGACGCTCATCTCTTTCTCCCGAACCAGGTCCACGGACGAACCAAACGGTCGCGGCCGACGAGGACGAGGACGACGAGGAACAGGCCGAGCCAGAAGTTCCAGTACTGCGGCGTCCACGCCGAGACGAGGTCGTGCAGCAGCTTGAAGACGATCGCGCCGAAGACGCCGCCGTACAGGTAGCCGGTGCCGCCGATGACGAGGACGAGCAGGACCTCGGCGCTGCGATGGAAGTCGAAGACGTCGAGCGAGGCGAAGCCGCTCGTCTGCGCGAGCAGCGCGCCGGCGGCGCCGGCGATCGCCGCGGCGATCGTGTAGATGGCGACCAGGCGCAGCCGCACCGACAGGCCGATGCTCGCGGCGCGCAGCCGGTTGTCGCGCAACGCCTGCAGCGACACGCCGAACGGCGAGTAGACGATGCGCCGCGCGACGAACAGCGAGACGCCGAGGACGAGCAGCGAATACGCGTACGCGACCCGCCCCGAGAGGTCGAAGTCGAAGCGCCCGAACGGCGTCACGAGCGGCCCCATGACGACGCCTTGCAGCCCGTCGGCGCCGCCGGTGATCGTGTCGAGCTTGTTGGCGAGCTCGTAGAGGACCGAGGCGACGCCCAGCGTCACCATGAGTCGCGTCAGGTCGGTGCCGCGCAGGATCAGCACGCTCGTCACCAGGCCGAGCAGCGCGCTGGCGCCGACGGCGACGGCCAGGCCGGTGAGCGGATCGGGCATCCAGTTCTTGGCGAACAGCGCCGCCGCGTATGAGCCGAAGCCGAAGAACGCGGCGTGGCCCAGCGAGACGATTCCGGCGTAGCCGAGGATGAGGTCGAGCGAGACGGCGAAGAGCGCGACGATCGCGATCTCGTTGAGCAGCAGCGCCTGCCCGGGCAGAAGCAGCCACGACAGCGGCAGCGCCGCGTACAGGGCCAGCTCCCACCAGCGCCAGCGCGCGTAGCCGCGCAGCGAGCGGGCGGTCGGGGCGAGGCCTGCAGTGTCGGCGTGGTTCATCTTCCGCCTGCCCGCGCGAACAGGCCCTGCGGTCGCAAGGTCAGGATCGCGATCATCAGGCTGTAGACGATGAAGGCGCCGAGCTTGGGAACGTAGTACTTGCCGGCGACGTCGGCGATGCCCAGGAGCAACGCGGCGAGGAGCGGGCCGGTGATCGTCGTCGTCCCGCCGACCGAGACGACGATCAGGAAATAGATCATGAACTTGAGCGGAAAGCTCGGGTCGAGGCCGAGCACTTCGGCGCCGAGCGCGCCGCCCAGGCCCGCCAGTCCCGAGCCGACGGCGAAGGTGACGAGAAAGATGCGGTTGACGTCGAGGCCGAGACCGCCGGCGACGCGCGGGTCGTCGACCGAGGCACGCAGCCGGCTGCCGAAGCGAGTCCGCGACAGCACCCACTGCAGCGCGACGGTGAGCAGCGCGCACAGGACGATGATGAAGAGCCGGTACTTGCCGATGCCGACCGCCTCGATCGGCAGCCGCCCCTGCAGCCAGTCGGGAAGCTGGATGTTCTGCTGCATCGAGCCGACGAAGTAGTCGACCGCCGTCACCGCCATGAAGACCAGGCCGATCGAGAACAGCACCTGGTCGAGGTGCGGCTTGGCGTACATCGGCCGGTACAGCGTGCGCTCGAGCAGCGCGCCGAGCAGCGCCGTGCCGACGAAGGCGATCGGCAGACAGGCGAGGAAGGGAACGCCGACCCGGTTCATCAGCAGTACCGTGATGTAGCCGCCGGCCATCGCGAAGGCGCCGTGCGCCAGGTTGATGAAGTTCATCAGCCCGAGCGTCACCGCGAGCCCGACCGCGAGCACGAACAGCAGCATGCCGTAGGCGATGCCGTCGAAGAGCAGAGTCAGCATGTCGGTGGGCGAAACTCCGGGGCGCGCGCCCGATTCTCGGTCATCGAATCCGCTGCGCACGGGCCGGCGTAAACTGAGTCGTCTTCATCGGCGTGATCGCATTCGAGGGTCCTGATGGCCAAAGAGTCCACCGCCTCGGGCAGCCGCGTTCGCGGTCGGCGCGCACCGGCGCAAAGGAAAGCAGCAAGCGCGACGCGCTCACGCAGCGGCGTGCGGCCGGTCGAGGCCGGCGACACGCTCGCGCGACCAGGTCGCCGCGCCGCCGAAGCCGACCGGGTGGCACGCGGGACGAGCACCGCGCTGACCGTGCAGGAAATGGCGATCTCCGACCTGCTGGCGCAGAAGAACGGATCGCCGGCGAGCGAGACGTTGCGCCAGTTGCAAGCACTGATCGCGGGCGCTTCGCCCGACGAGGTCAAGGCCTTGCGGCGCACGCTGTTCAAACGCGACGACCCGGCGCGGCCCGGCGTCGATCCCGACACCGAGCTTGCGCCGGGCTGGCGCGAAGGCACGTATCCCTACAAGAACCTCCTGTCGCGCAAGAGCTACGAGCGACAGAAGTACCGCCTCCAGGTCGAGCTCCTGAAGCTGCAGTCCTGGGTCAAGGAAAGCGGCCAGCGCGTCGTGATCCTGTTCGAGGGTCGAGACGCTGCCGGCAAGGGCGGCGCGATCAAGCGCTTCATGGAGCACCTCAACCCGCGCGGTGCCCGCGTCGTCGCGCTCGAGAAGCCGAGCGAGGTGGAACGCGGGCAGTGGTACTTCCAGCGCTATGTCGAGCACCTGCCGACGCGCGGCGAGATCGTGCTGTTCGATCGCAGCTGGTACAACCGCGCCGGCGTCGAGCGGGTCATGGGCTTTTGCACCGATGCCGAGTACGACGAGTTCCTGCGCCAGGTCCCCGAATTCGAACGCCAGCTGGTTCGTTCCGGCGTGTACCTGTTCAAGTTCTGGTTCTCGGTCAGCCGGGCCGAGCAGCGCCGCCGCTTCAAGGAGCGCAAGGCGCATCCGCTCAAGCAGTGGAAGCTGAGCCCGGTCGACATGGCCTCGCTCGACAAGTGGGACGAGTACACGCGTGCGAAGGAGGCGATGTTCATCCATTGCGACACCTCGGACGCGCAGTGGACGGTGATCAAGTCCGATTGCAAGAAGCGCGCACGCCTCAACGCCTTGCGTTATCTGCTGAATCGACTGCCCTATTCGAACAAGGACGCAGCCGCGGTCGGCGCCGTGGACCCGCTGATCTTCGGTCGGCCGTCGCTCGTGCCCAGCATGGGCGACGACCAGCTCGCCGCCGGCATCAGCTGACCTGACCCGAGGCCTTGCGCGTAGAGGCGTTGAAGCGCGCGCGATAGCGCCCCGGCGATTCGCCGAACCAGCGCTTGCAGGCGCGGAAGAGATTGCTCTGGTCTTCGAACCCGAGCAACTCGGCCACATGCCTGAGGGAGTTCCGGGGCTTCCTGAGGTATTTCTGCGCCAGTTCACGGCGGGTGTCGTCGAGCAGGCGCTGAAACGACGTCCCTTCGGCTTGCAGCCGACGCTGCAAGGTCCGGTCGCTGATCTTCAGCAATGCGGCGACCTGCTCGCGACGCGGCTCGGTCTGCCACGATCCCGCCGCGAGGATGTCGCTGACGTGGCGACTGATCCTTGCCCCTTCGAGCCGCTCGAGCTCTTCCTCGACCAGGCGCGAGTGCAGCGTCGCCATCGCAGGGTCTCTTGCCGACAGCGGCAACGCCAGGTCGATCTTGCGCAACAGCGCCCGGTTCGCCGCCTGGCCGAATCGCACCGGACATCCGAACACCTCCCGATGCGGCCTCGAGTCGAGCGGATCCGGGTAGACGAACTCCACCGCCGTGGCGCGCAGCTCACGGCCGGTGATCCAGCTGCAAAAGCTCAGCATCGTGAGCATTCCGAACTCGACCCGCTGGCGCGGGACCGGACGTTCGCCGCCCATGTGGCCCAGCTCGAACCAGTAGCCGTCCCCGTCCTCGGCCAACGCGAAGGTCGCCGCGTTGCTGACGACGTTCATGTAGCGGGCCATCTGGCGCAGGGCCGAGAGCAGATCGGGGCTGGCCATCATCGCGTAGCCGACGACGCCGAGCTTGCCGTACGTCTCGGCCAGCTCCTTCGACAGGCCCAGCGTCGCCTTGCCCGAGCGCGCCACCGCCATCTCCCACAACACACTGACGTCGTCGATCGAGAAGCGCCCGGCCGGGTCGTTCAAGGGGGCGATGTCGAGACCCGCGTCGCGAAAGAGCGCGTCGACGTCCACGCCTTCCGCGGCGAACATTTCTACCACGCCCCGGACCCATCCGGACGAACTCGTACGCGCGATCATGTGTCTGTTCCCCTGGCGACGACTGCCGTGCACGATCCGCGTTCCCGCCTCGACGATGGCGCTGCAACGCCAGCAAACTGGCTTGCCGGGCCACTGTGCTGACATCCTCCAATTTCTAGAATAGCTCAGAACAAATCCCCGCCCTTCGCTGCGCTCGGCTCGCGACGACGATGACCCGGCAGGGAACGACGGAGACGAGACCATGGCTCGCATCGAGCGCATTGCATCGGGGTTGTTCTTGGCGTGCGCGTTGTTGAGCGCGTGCGGCGGCAACGATTACGATCCCACGGTTCGCAACACGTCCTTCGGCCGCGTCCTGGGCGTCGACGATTCCGCCAAGTCGGGGACCTATGCGTGGAAGGGAATACCTTTCGCCAAGCCACCGGTCGGTGCGCTGCGCTGGAAGGCGCCCCTCGACCCGGACGCGTGGACCTCGCCGAAATCGACGACGCAGTTCGCCAACGCCTGTGTCCAGTACGGACGAATCTACGGTCCCGGCGCGAACAACACCTACGACGCGACGATCGCAACGACGCTGAACCAGGCCGTCGGCAACGAGGATTGCCTCTACCTGAACATCTGGCGCCCGGCCAACGGCCATGCGAATCTGCCGGTCATCCTCTTCATCCACGGCGGCAGCAACGTTTCCGGCTACACCGCCGATCCCGTGTACGACGGGGCGGCGCTGGCGAAGACGGCGAACGCCGTCGTCGTCACGGCCAACTACCGGCTCGGCATCTTCGGCTGGCTCAACCTGCCGCAGCTGAAGGAAGGCACGAACGCCCAGGACGACTCCGGCAACTTCGCCGTCCTCGACCACATCAAGGCGCTCCAGTTCATCAACAAGAACATCGCGGCGTTCGGCGGCGATGCCGGAAACGTCACGGTCATGGGCCAGTCGGCCGGGGCGATCGACGTCTACGCGCTGCTCACCTCGCCTGTGGTGGTCAGCGCGAATCCGCAGCTGATGCACCGGGCGATGCCGATGAGCGGCGGCATCTCGCTGGCGACGAACCTGCCGCCCGGCAGCATCCCGACGCTCAATCCGGCCGCAGTCGCGCTCGCGCAAGGCAATGCCCTGCTCAACAACCTCGTGATCGCCGACGGCCTGGCCACCGACATTCCCTCGGCGCAGGGGTACGTCGCGACGCAGAGCGCGGCGCAGATTGCCACCTACATGAGAGGCAAGGACCCGGCGACGCTGCTGACGACGCTGCTCACGAAGCTGGCGGCCCTCGGCCTGTCGGGTTCCGGTCCGATTCCCGAAGGCGTCGTCGTCGCGACCGATCCGATCGCCGCGATCAACGCCGGGAACTATCTCAAGGTACCCGTGCTGGCGAGCAATGCGCGCGACGAAGCCAAGTTGTTCCCGACCTTCCTCGCCCTGGCGCCGGTGCTCGGCGGGATCAGCGGTCGCCTGGTCAGCGACGCGACGCTTTTCACGACCCAGTTCAACTACAACCCCGACGCGGCGCCGACGATCACGATCGACCAGTGGATCCCGGCCAAGTACTTGCCGGTGACGACGCCGGTCACAGGGTTCAACGCCGAGACCGACCTGTTGAACGCGATCTTCTTCGGCGCCAGTCGCGACAACGTCCTCAACGCCCTGAAGGCGCAGCAGGCCAATGTCTGGTACTACCGGTTCGACTGGGATCAAGAGCCCGCACCGTGGAACGACATCTACGGCGCCGCTCACGCCTTCGACCTGCCGTTCGTGTTCGGCAACTTCGGGCCGTCGCTGTTCGCCAACGTCGCCAACGGCACGGCGAACAAGTCCGGGCGGCTCGACCTGTCGGACGCGATGATGCGAAGCGTCGGCGCGTTCGCCCAAGGTGGCGACCCGAACAATGCCGCGCTCGGCGTCGTCTGGCCGGCCTGGCCGAGCAAGCTGCTCTTCGACGCGAGCGCCACCGCCAAGAGCATTTCGGTGCAATAGCCGCGACGACGTTGCTCGGGGCGTTCGCCGATCGCGACGCCTGACCCTGATGCATCCGGCGCCGCCGATGCTTATGCTGGCTTGTCCTCCCGCTTCAGGAGCGAGCCGTCGTTTCGCATCGTCCTCCTCTCGACCTCGCCAGCGTCGACCGGAGCCTCGCCCGCTTCGTCACCGCAACCACCGGTCCGGGTAGCAGCGTCGAAGGCCTGCGCGTGATGGAGGCGGGCCACGCCGGCCTGACCTTCGGCTTCGACTGGGTCGGGCCCGAGCCCGGCCGGCGCCGCGGCCTGGTGTTGAAGCTCGCCCCGCCCGGCGTGCGCCGCTCCGGCAACACCGACGTCTACCGGCAGGCGCCGCTGCTGTGCGCGCTCGCCGCGGCCGGCCTGCCGGTGCCCGACGTCGCGTACGCGAGCGCCGGCGAGGAAGCGTTCGGAACGCCGTTCATCATGATGGAGCGCCTCGCCGGAATGCCGTTCTTCATCTGGCAGCCCGATCCGTCGTTCGACCGCTCCGCTGCCGCCGTCGCGCCGCTGTGGGAGCAGACGATCGACGCGATGGCGGCCCTGCACCGCTTCGACTGGCAGCGCCACTTGCCCGGCTGGGAGGCGCCGCGTCCTCTTGCCGACGAGGTCGTGCGCTGGGATCCGATCCTCGCGAAATCGCCGCGGGACGACTGGATCGCGAGCGGTCGCGCCGTCCGCGAGCGCCTCCTCGCGACGCACCCGAGCGGCGCGCCGGTCGGTCTCGTGCACGGCGACTGCCAGCCCGGCAACGCCCTCTTCGACGCCGGCCGGCTGACCGGCCTGATCGACTGGGAGCTCGCCTCGATCGGCAGCCGGCGCATCGACGCCGGCTGGATGATGATGGCGGCCGATCGCGCGAGCTGGCCCGACGACTGGCGGCCGTGCTGCCCGCTGACGCCGGAACAGATCGCGGCGCGCTACGCGCAGGCGATGGACGAGGTCTGCGACGACCTGGCGTGGTACCAGGCGTACGCGGGCTATCGCCTCGGCGCGATCTCGTGCCTCAACGTCCACCTGCACCGCAGCGGCCGCCGGCCCGACGACACGTGGGAGCGTTTCGCGTTCGCGATCGCGCCGATGTTCGAGCGCGCAGCCGCGATCCTCGAGAACCTGCCGTTCACTGCCGGAGCCCAACGATGATCGATTTTTCCCTGCCGCCCGAGCACGCGGAGCTGCGCGAACGCGTGAGCGCATTCGTGTGCGACGAAGTCATCCCGCGCGAGAGCGACCCGCGCCAGGACGCGCACGGCCCGAGCGACGCGCTGCGCCTCGAGCTCGTCGCGCGCGCCCGCGCCGCGGGGCTGCTCTCGCCGCACGCGCCTGTCGCCTGGGGCGGCCTCGGCCTCGACCACCGCGGCATGGCGGTTGTCTTCGAGGCGGCCGGCTACAGCCTGCTCGGGCCGCTGGCGCTCAACATCCAGGCGCCCGACGAAGGCAACGCGAACCTGCTGCACAAGGTCGGCAGCGAAGCGCAGAAGGAGCGGTGGCTTCGCCCGCTCGTCGCCGGCACGATCCGCACCGTCTTCTCGATGACCGAGCCCGACGACGGTGCCGGTGCCGACCCGTCGCTGCTGAAGACGGCGGCGCGCGCCGACGGCGACGACTTCGTGATCGACGGCCGCAAGTGGCTGATCACCGGCGTACCGGGCGCGGCGCTGAACATCGTCATGGCGCGCACCTTCGATGCGTCCGGCACCGATATCGGCGCCAGCATGTTCCTGGTCGATATCGACGCACCGGGCTTTCGCATCGTGCGCCAGCTCGACACGATCGATTCGGTTTCGCCCGGTGGCCATGCGGTGGTCGAGTTCAAGGGAGTGCGCGTGTCGAAGAGCGCCGTCCTCGGCGAGCTCGGCCAGGGGCTGCGCAACGCGCAGGTGCGGCTCGGCCCGGCGCGGCTCACGCATTGCATGCGCTGGCTCGGCGCGGCGCGCCGGGCCCACGACGTGGCGGTCGCCTACGCGCGTCGCCGCCACGCGTTCGGCCGCCTGATCGGCGAGCACCAGGGCGTCGGCTTTCAGCTCGCCGACAACGAGATCGAGCTGCACTGCGCCCGGCTCGCCGTTTGGCAGGCGGCGTGGCTGCTCGACCAGGGCCAGCACGCGCGGACCGAGACCAGCCAGTGCAAGGTCTACTGCTCCGAGGCGTTGAGCCGGGTCGTCGACCGCTCGCTGCAGGTGCTCGGCGGCCTCGGCATCACGACCGACACGATCGTGCAGCGCATCTATCGCGAGATCCGGCCGTTCCGGATCTACGATGGCCCGTCCGAAGTGCACCGCCATGCGCTCGCGCGGCGCATCGTCGGAGCCTGAACCTTCGCCCTCGCCAGGGAGACTTTCGTGCTGATCACACGCGCCGCGACCTTCGACGAAATCCACCGAATGTTCCGCTGGAACCTGCCCGAGCGCTACAACATCGCATGGGACGTCTGCGACCGCCACGCCCGGGGTCCCGAGCGCACCGCGCTGATCCACGAACGCGCCGACGGCAGCGTCGCGCGCTACAGCTTCCAGCAGGTGCAGCGCCTCGCCAACCAGTGCGCGCATATGCTCCGCCATCTCGGTCTCGCGCAGGGCGACCGGGTGCTGATCTACCTCGGGCAGGATCCGGCGACCGCAGTCGCGCACGTCGCCTGCTGGAAGGCCGGTCTGGTCTCGGTGCCGACGTCGCTCCTCTTCGGCACCGACGCGCTCGCCTACCGATTGCGCGACAGCGGCGCGCGACTGCTGGTCACCGACGCCGCGCACGTGCCGGTCGTCGCGGCGGTCCGCGACCAGGTGCCCGGGCTCGCGCACGTGCTGCTCGTCGACGGCCACACCGAGGGCACGCTCGATTTCTGGTCCGAGCTGGCGCGCGCGTCGGACGCGTTCGAGACACTGCCGCTGACGCCCGACACGCCGGCCTTCATCAACTACACCTCGGGCACGACCGGCCAGGCGAAGGGCACGCTGCAGGGGCACCGCTCGATGCTCGGGCACATGCCCGGTCTCGAGCTGGTCTACGACTTCCTGCCGCAGCCGGACGACGTGATGTGGTCGCCGGCCGACTGGTCGTGGCTCGCCGGCCTGATGGACGTGCTGATGCCGGCCTGGTTCTGCGGCCTGCCGGTGCTGACCTACCGCAATACCAGCTTCGACCCGGAGGAGGCGTTCCACCTGATGGGCAAGCACCGCGTCCGCATCAGCCTGCTGACGCCGACGATGTTGCGCCGTCTCAGCGTCGTCGCCGAGCCGCTGCGCCGGCACGGCGTTGCGCTGCGCTCGGTGATCAGCGGCGGCGAGTCGGTCGGCCGCGAGACACTCGAGTGGGCGCGCGGCGCGCTCGGCGTCGAGGTCAACGAGGTCTTCGGCCAGACCGAATGCAACATCGTCCTCGGCAACTGCACGCAGGTGCTGACGCCCAAGCCCGGATCGCTCGGCAAGGCCCTGCCCGGACACGTCGCGGCGATCGTCGACGACGCCGGCCAGGAGCTCCCGGCCGGCGTCGTCGGCAACATCGCCTTCCGCCGCCCGGACCCGGTGATGCTGCTCGAATACTGGGGCAAGCCGGAAGCGACACGCGCCAAGTTCGCCGGCGACTGGCTGCTGACCGGCGACCTCGGCCGCTGCGACGACGATGGCTACTACTGGTACGTGAGCCGCGCCGACGATGTGATCACGAGCGCCGGATACCGGATCGGCCCGGGTGAGATCGAGGACGCGCTGAACGGCCACCCGGCGGTATCGATGTCGGCCGTGGTCGGCGTCCCCGATGCCGTGAAGACCGAAGCGATCCGCGCCTTCGTGCTGCTGCGGCCGGGACACGCCGCGAGCGCCGAGCTGGCCGAGGCGATCCGCGAGTCGGTGCGCACGCGCCTCGCCCGCCACGAGTGTCCGCGCGACATCGAGTTCGTCGAGTCGCTGCCGATGACCGCGACCGGCAAGATCCTGCGCCGCGAGCTGCGCCAGCGCGCGCTCGCCAAGTCCTAGNCACGAGTCGATGGACAGAGCGCCCGGCAGGGCCGGCACGANGGGCGAACCTAGGGAAATCCTTGGGAGTGCGCGCTTGCGCAACGCGTCGTCGCCGACCAATATCAGAAGCGTGGGTTACCCACGAGTAACAACGACGCCGAGACAACCGGTCGGCCGGCGCAGGGCGCCACGTCGACCCAGGAGACCCCCTTGGCCCTTGCCGGGATCGTCGCATCGCCATGGTCGCGCCCGCTCGACCGCGGGCAGGAGCGCGCGATCAAGCGGGCCGCGGTGCTGCGCGCGGCGGCCCGGCTCTTCAACGAGCTCGGCTATCACGACACCTCGCTCGCGATGGTCGCCGCGCGCCTGCAGGTCACCAAGCCGACGCTCTACTACTACGTCCAGAACAAGGAAGAGATCCTGTTCGAATGCGTCCGCCTCGGCCTCGAGCTGCTGCGCTCGGCGATCGCCGACGCCGCGGCATCGGGCGGCAGCGCGCTCGACAAGCTGAAGGCGGCGATGCACGAATACGCGCTGATCGTCACGCGCGACTACGGCATGTGCCTGATTCGCGTCGGCGAGGATCCGCTGTCGCCCGCAGGCCGCAAGAAGCTGCGCCGCCTCAAGGCCGAACTCGACCACGAGTTCCGCGCGCTGATCGAGCAGGGCATCGCCGAAGGCTCGCTCGCGCCGTGCGATCCGAAGCTTGCCGCGTTCACGCTCGCCGGCGCCTTGAGCTGGATCGGCCGCTGGTACGACCCGAACGGGCCGCTCGGCGCCGAGGCGATCGCGCGCGAGAGCACCGCGCTCCTGCTGCGCGGCCTCGCGCCGCGGCGCAGCCGGCCCGGCCGGAGCCTGCGATGAAGGGCCGGCGCATCTCGCAGCAAACGATCGTCTTCGCGATCTTCGTGCTGATGTTCGTCGCCTTCGCGCTGTTCCTGCCCGGCTTCCTGACGGCCGGAAACCTGCTCGGCCTGCTGCAGAACGTCGCGATCCTCGGCATCCTCGGGCTGGCGATGGCGATCATCGTGATCGGCCGCGGCATCGACATCTCTATGGTCGCGGTGCTCGCCGTGCCGGCCGGCCTGGTCCTGCAGATGGTGCAGGACGGGCACTCGGTGCCGATGGCCTTCGTCGCCGCGCTCGCCCTCGCGCTCGCCTTCGGCCTCGTCAACGGCTGGCTGATCGCCTATGCAGAAGTCCCGTCGCTCTTCACGACGCTGGCGTCGGGCCTCTTTCTCGCAGGGCTCGGGCAGGTCGCGTTCTTTCGCCTCGACATCGTGCAATGGAGCCCGCAGCTCGACGACCTGTCGTGGGTCGGGCGCGGCACGCTGCTCGGCGTGCCGATGCCGGTGATCATGTTCGCCGCGGTGGCCGCCTGCGTCTCGTTCTTCCTGCGCCGCACGCGCCTGGGCACCTACATCTACGCGATCGGCGACAACCCGTTCGGCGCGCGGGTCACCGGCATCCCGACGCGGCCGGTGATCGTGCTCCAGTACGTGCTCGCGGCGCTGATCGGTGCCTTCGCAGGCATGGTGATGGCCGCATCGGTCAACAGCATGCCGACGCGGATCTACAACTCGACCCTGATCTACGACGTGATCCTCGTCGTCGTGCTCGGCGGCATCGGCCTGTCGGGCGGGCGCGGCGGCGTCGTCAATGTCGTGATCGGCACGCTCCTGATCGGCACGCTGCTCAACGGCATGACGATCCTCGATGTCTCTTACTCGGCGCAGAACCTGGTCAAGGGCGTGATCCTGCTGATCGCGATCCTGATCGACTCGTTCCTCAATCCGCGCAACGAGGAAACCGCGCAGCAGGGAGACATCTGAAGACGACGGCGATCCGGAAACCCCGACGGCGGCCCCGGCCGCTCCCTTTCACGACGTTCACACAGCAGGAGACATGCATGAAATCGAATCCCCTCAGCACTCGATCCGGCGCCGCGCTCGCGGCCTTGACGCTGCTCGGCGGCCTGACGGCCGGCCAGCTCGCGTTCGCCCAGGGCAAGGGCATCGACGAGCCGTTCCGCGATGCCTATCACAAGACGCTCGCCGGCAAGACCGTCGCCTACGTGCCGGTCGCGCTCGGCTTCGATCTCGCGCAAGGCTGGCTCGAGGGCCTAAAGAAGGAGCTCGAGCCGCTCGGCGTGAAGATCGTCGTGCGCGATCCGAACTGGAGCACCAACGCCGGTGCCCAGGCCGTGACGACGCTGATCAGCGAGAAGCCCGACGTCATGGTCGTGCACAACCCCGACGTGCAGACCTACGCCAAGCTGCTGCAGAAGGCCGAAGGTGAAGGCATCCAGGTCGTGCAGATCAACATGCGCTCGGCCTATCCGTCGGTCGTCTACGTCGGCGCCGACTGGGTCGAGGTCGGCGAGAAGGCGACGACCGCCGTCGTCAACGCCTGCAAGGGCAAGTCGAACAAGATCGCCGTCGTGCAGGGCGCGCTCTCGGCCGCCGCAAGCGCCTACACCCTGAAGGGCGTCGAGAACGTGCTCGCGAAGAACCCCGACATCAAGGTCGTCTCGAGCCAGGCCGCCGACTGGGACGCCGCCAAGGCCAAGGGCATCACGCAGACCGTGCTCAAGCAGCACCCCGATCTGTGCGGCATCGTCGGCTTCTGGGACGGCATGGATTCGGGCACCGCCGCGGCGATCAAGGAAGCGGGCCTGACCGGCAAGGTCTTCCTTGCCACTTCGGGCGGCGGCGAGCAGAAGGGCGCCTGCGAGCAGGTGAAATCGGGCGCGTTCGACCTCGACCTCAGCTACGACGTGCCGACGCAGGCGAGCAACATGGCCGCATCGATCAAGTGGCTGCTGCAGAACAAGGGCAAGACCGCCAACGAGAAGGGATCGATCTACACGACGCTGATCCCGATCACGAAGGCCAACGCCGGCGTCGAAGGGACCTGCTGGAAACTGGGCAAGAGCTGAGTGCAGCGCGCTGAACCGATCGGTCCGGCGCGCGTCGCCGAGCGCTGGACCGACACGCTGACCCGCTGGCGCTACACCTGGCTGCCGGACCACGCGCTCGGCGAGATCCTCGCCAAGCGCTGGATGGAGACCGCGATCCCGGTGATCGTGCTGCTGCTCGTTGCCTTCGCGCTGTCGGAGGCGATCCCCAACTTCCTGTCGCCGGCAGCACTCGCCGATACCGGCCGGCAGGCCGGCGAGATCGGCTTCATCGTCCTCGGCATGGCGCTGGTGATGATCGTCGGCGGCATCGACCTCTCGGTCGGGTCGATGTTCGCCCTGACGAACTTCTGCGCGCTCTACCTGATGCACGTGCTGAAGTGGGCGGTCGCGCCGGCGGTCATCGTGACCTTGCTGTGCGGCGCGGCGCTCGGCGCGGTCAACGGCGTCCTGATCGGCTACTTTCGCCTCCGCGCGTTCCTGACGACGCTGATCACGCTGATCATCTACCGTGCCTTGTACGACCTGCTGACCGCCGACTACGCGACTGCAATCGCCGGCGGCCTGCCCGATTCGCAGGCCTGGGACTTCATCGGCAACGGCGACTGGCTCGGCGTTCCGACCGTCGTCTACGTCTATGCCGCAGTCGCGATCTTCGGCCACATCTTCCTGACGCGGCTGCGCCCCGGCTGGCACATCACGGCGATCGGCGGCTCGCGCCGCTCGGCCTACAACACCGGCATCGCGGTGCGCCGCACGGTCGCCTTGTGCTACGTCGCGAGCGGCGTGCTGACGGCGCTGGGCGGCATCTTCTTCGCGTCGCGCCTGGCGACCGCCGGCGGCGACATCGGCGTCAGCCTCGAGATCACGGTGCTCACCGCCGCAGTGCTCGGCGGCATCAGCCTGGGCGGCGGCAAGGGTTCGGTGATGAAGGCGCTGGTCGGAACGCTGATCGTGCTGCTCATCATCAACGGGCTGACGACGCTGTCGCTGCACGGCGGCTACAACCGCATGGTGCTCGCCGGCATCCTGCTGCTCGCCGCGGTGATCGACATCCGCTGGCTGAAAAACCGGCACCGCATCGTCAACAAGGTCTACGTCAGCCCGACCTACCACGGCATGCCGCCGCTGCCGTCGACCGCGCCCGACTGCGGCACCGCGTGGGCGCTGAACGACCGGCTGCGGCCGGCGACGCCGATCGGCCTGGGCCGCATCGAAGGCCCCGAAGACGTCATCCTCGACCGCAACGACAACCTCTACGCCGGCTCGCGGCACGGCGACATCATCCGCTTCTTCGCCCCCGACTACGAGCGTATGGAGGTCTTTGCGCATATCGGCGGCACGCCGCTCGGGATGGCCTTCGACCGCCGCGACAACCTGTATGTCTGCATCGGCGGCATGGGCCTGTATCGGGTCACGCCCGAGCGCAAGGTCGAGAAGGCGACCGACGAGACGAACCGCAGCTACTCGTCGATCAACGACGACAGCCGGCTGCGCCTGGCCGACGACCTCGACATCACCGACGACGGCCGCATCTTCTTCTCCGAGGCGACGGTGCGCTTCGAGATGCACGAGTGGGCGACCGACGGGCTCGAGGCGCGCGGCAACGGTCGCATCATCTGCTTCGACACCAATACCGGCAAGACGCACACCGTCATCCGCGACCTGAAGTTTCCGAACGGCGTCTGCATCGCGAGCGACAAGCAGTCGTTCCTGTTCGCCGAGACGTGGGGCTGCAGCGTCAAGCGCCACTGGTTCGACGGCCCGAAGAAGGGCAAGACCGAGATCGTCCTCGAGAACCTGCCGGGCTTTCCCGACAACATCAACAACTCGTCGGACGGCAACTACTGGATGTCGCTGGTCGGCATGCGCTGCCCGGCGCTCGACCTGGCGTGGAAGATGCCGGGCTTTCGCAAGCGCATGGCCAAGCGCGTGGCGCGCGACGAGTGGCTGTTCCCGAACATCAACACCGGCTGCGTGCTGAAGTTCAACGAGCAGGGCGAGGTGCTCGAGACGATGTGGGACCTGGGCGGCCAGAACCACCCGATGATCACCTCGATGCGCGAGCACCGCGGCTACCTGTATCTCGGCGGCATCATGAACAACCGGGTCGGCCGGCTCGAGCTCGAGGGCGCCGACCCCGACTTCGTCCAGTACGACCGGCGCTGGGGCAAGGCCGCATGATCGACGCGCTCCTAGACTGGAGAGACCGCCTGCTCGGCCGCGGCGACGCATCGATCACGGTGCCGATGTTCGACGGCGCGCTGAAGTCGAACAACATCCTCGAAGAGGCGCCGGTGTTCGTAGCGCTCGAAGCGCCCGAGGACCTCGCGACCGACGGGCGCTCGCTCTACGTCGCCGACGGCGTCACCGTGCTGTGCTACGACGTCCCGGCCGAAGGCGGCGAGCAGCGGAGCCCGACCGAGGTGCAGCGCTTCGACCGCCCCGTCAGCGCCCTCGCCTGCCTGCCCTCAGGCGGCCTCGCGGTCGCGCTCGACGGGCGCGAGGTCCGCATCGTCGGCGGCGCACACGACGGCCGCCGCTGGGACGCGGTGGGCGGAACCAAGCTGAACGCCGTCAACGCGATCAGCGTGACGCCCGACGGCCGGCTGCTCGTCACCGACGGTTCGCTCGAGCATCCGGTCGACCACTGGCGGCACGACCTGATGGGTCTGGGCCGCAGCGGCCGGCTGTTCGAGCTGAACCCGGCGGACGGCGGGGCACGCGTGCTTGCGACCGGGCTGGCGCACGCGTTCGGCGCCTGCGCGGCCGGCGCCGAGGTCTGGGTGAGCGAAAGCTGGTCACACCGCGTTCGCGCCTACGCCGGCGGCAAGCTTGGCCGCGCCGTCACCGATTCGCTGCCCGGCTATCCGTCGCGGATCTCGCCGGCCGAAGGCGGGGGCTTCTGGCTGACCTGCTTCGCCCTGCGTACCCAGCTGGTCGAGTTCGTGCTGCGCGAGCATGCGTACCGCAAGCGCATGCTCGCCGAGATCGAGCCGCAGTACTGGATCGCGCCGGCGCTCAACTCCGGCAATACCTTCCTCGAGCCGATGCAGGGGGCGCAGCTGAAGATGATGGGCGTCGTCAAGCCGTGGGCGCCGCCGCGATCGTACGGGCTGGTGATCCGCCTGACCGACAAGGGTCTGGTGCGCTATTCGCTGCACAGCCGCTTCGACGGCAAGCATCACGGCGTCGTCTCCGCGGTCGAGTGCCAGGGCGACCTGTTCGTGCTCGCCAAGGGCTGCCGCCGCATCCTGCGCCTGTCGGTCGCGGGCGCGGAGCGGAAACTGCAGACATGAGCGGGAACCTGCCCGCCACCGTGCCGATCCTCGAGCTGCGCCAGGCGACGAAGAAATATGCCGGCGTGCCGGCGATCGATTCGGTCGACTTCGAGCTGCGCACCGGCGAGATCCACGCCATCGTCGGCGAGAACGGCGCCGGCAAGTCGACCCTGACGAAGGTGATGGCCGGAGTCGTCACCCTGACCTCGGGGCAGATGCTGGTCGAAGGCCGCGAGGTCGATCCGCGCACGCCGAACGAGGCGCTGCAGCTCGGCGTCGCGATGGTGTTCCAGGAGACGAGCCTGGTGCCGACGATGACGGTCGCGCAGAACCTCTACCTGGGCCAGGAGAAGTACTTCAACCGCCTGCGTGGCATCTACATCGCGGCGCAGCAGTTCCTGCAGTCGCTGCAGTTCGACGTCGACCCGACGGCGGTCGTCAGCCTGCTCGGCGCGGCGAAGAAGCAGATGGTCGAGATCGCGCGCGCCGTGCTGCACAACGCCAAGGTCATCATCTTCGACGAGCCGACCGCGAGCCTGACGCCCGAGGAGAAGAAGTACTTCTTCGACCTCGTCTACAACCTGAAGGCGCGCGGCGTCTCGGTGATCTTCATCTCGCACGCGCTCGAGGAGGCGCTGCTCGTCTCCGACCGGATCACGATCCTGCGCGACGGCAAGCACGTCGTCACCGACGACAAGGCGAATTTCGACCGCGCCCGCATCGTCCAGGCGATGGTCGGCCGCGACCTGTCGCAGACGCTCTACGGCCAGCGCAAGACGACGGTGCGGCCGCAGGGCAAGCGCGTGCTCTCGGTGCAGAACCTGCGCATGGCGGCGATGGTCAAGAACAACTCGCTGTCGGTCTTCGCCGGGCAGATCACCGGCGTGTTCGGCCTCGTCGGCTCCGGGCGCACCGAGACCTTCAAGGTCGTCGCCGGAGTCATCAAGCGCGACTTCATGCACGGCGGCGAGGTGCTGCTGAACGATCGCCCGGTGCGCTATTTCGTGCCCGCCTCGGCGGTGCGCGACGGCATCGTCTACGTCACCGAGGACCGCAAGATCGAGGGCTTCTTCGAGACCCAGTCGATCGCCGGCAACCTCTACCTGGGCCTGCTCGCCAAGCTGCGCGGGCAGCGCACGCTGATATCGAAGAAGGAAGCCTCCGACGTCGGCATGCACTGGATCAAGCGCCTGGCGATCCGCGCGATCGGCCAGGACGTGAAGGCGATCGAGCTGTCGGGCGGCAACCAGCAGAAGCTCGTGATCGCGAAGTCGCTGATCCAGGAGCCCGAGCTGATCATCTTCGACGAGCCGACCCGCGGCGTCGACGTCGGCGCGATCACCGAGATCCACCAGCTGATCAACCGCCTCGCCGACGAGGGCAAGGCGGTGGTCGTGATCTCGTCGTACCTGCCGGAGATCATGGCGCTGTCGGACCGGATCCTGGTGCAGCGCATGGGCAAGGTCGTCGAGGAGTACTCTGCCCTCGAGGCGACCGAGGAGAAGATCATGTACGCGGCGATTCACTGAGGCGTTCCGGCGATGGCCACTGCTCCCGCGGGCGCCCCGGCGCCGATCGATTTCTACTTCGACTTCCTCTCCAGCTACGGCTACGCCGCGAGCCTGCGCATCGAGGCGATCGCCGGGCGCCACGGCCGCGAGGTGCGCTGGCACATCATGCTGCTCGGCGTCGCGGTGATGAAGGTGATGGGGCTCAAGCCCCTGCTCGAGACGCCGCTGAAGGGCGACTACGTGCGGCGCGACTTCGCCCGCTACGAGCGTCGCCACGGCCTCGAGCTCGCGCGCACGCTCAGCGACCCGATGATGGATCCGCGCCCGGCGGCGCGCGCCTTCTGCTGGGTCAAGCGCCATCACGCCGGCCGCGAGGGCGCCTTCGCGCACGCGCTGTTCGACCGCTACTGGCGCCTCGGCCGCGACCTCTCGCAGCCTGAGGAGATCGGCGCGCTCGCCGCTCCGCTCGGCCTCGACGAAGCCGCGCTGCGCCAGGGCATCGACAGCGACGANGCGCGCACCGACCTGCGCGACGCGGTCGCCGCATCGCTCGAGCGCGGCGTCTTCGGCTCGCCCTTCCTGTTCGTCGACGGCGAGCCGTTCTGGGGCTCCGACCGGCTCGAGCAGGTCGACGAGTGGCTCGCGCGCGGCGGCTGGTGACGGCCGGACCGGCGCGCCTCGAAAGGAAAGCGACATGGCGAGCGAACCCCCCTCGGCGGACCGCGGCGCCCGCGGCTTGCCGCTCGCAGGCGTCACGGTCCTCGACCTGAGCCGCGTCGTCGCCGGGCCGTATTGCGCGATGATGCTGGCCGACCTCGGCGCGACGGTGATCAAGATCGAGCACCCGAGCGACCCCGACTACGTCCGCGATTTCCCGCCGCACGTCGGCGGCGGCGACCCGGGCCGCGGGCGCGGCCCCAGCGCGTACTTCGCACAGTACAACCGGCACAAGCTCGGCGCCAGCCTCGACCTGAAGCATCCCGACGGCAAGGCGCTGCTGCTCGAGATGGTCCGCAAGGTCGACGTCCTGGTCGAGAACTTCCGGCCCGGCACGATGGACCGGCTCGGCCTCGGCTGGGCGACCCTGCACGCCGAGAACCCGCGCATGATCTACGCCGCCATCAGCGGCTACGGCCAGACGGGTCCGCATTCGCCGCGCCCGTCGTACGACAGCACCGCGCAGGCGGCCGGGGGGCTCTGGTCGATGAACGGCTATCCGGGCCAGCCGCCGGTTCGCGTCGGCAGCATCATCGGCGACCTCGCCGCGTCCTTCTACGCGACGATCGGCACGCTCGCGGCGCTGCGCGAGGTCGAGCGCAGCGGCGTCGGCCAGCGGGTCGACATCTCGCAGCAGGACTCGGTCGTGACGCTGACCGAAAGCGCGATCGTCAACTACACGGTCGCCGGCACGATTGCGCAGCCGCTCGGCAGCGGCCATCCGTTCGCGCGGCCCTACGACCAGTTCCCGTGCAAGGACGGGTTCGTCTTCTTCGGTTCGTACAGCGACAAGCTGTGGCGCGACACCTGCGCGATCTTCGGCGAGCCCGAGCTCGCCGACGACCCCGAGATCGACACCATGGTCAAGCGCTTCGACGACGCGACGTACCGGCGCCGCCTCGTGCCGATCATCGAGCGCTGGTTCGCGTCGCGCACGAAGGCCGAGCTCGAGGCGATGGCGGGCGACCGGATCGCACTGACGCCGATCAAGAAGATCGACGAGGTCGTTGCCGACCCGCACCTGCGCGCGCGCGAGATGTTCGTGCCGGTGCGGGCCGAGGGCCATTCGATCGAGGTATTCGGCTCGCCGATCAAGCTTTCGGGAACGCCGCCGCGCACCCGCGGCGACGCGCCTTCGCTCGGGCAGCACAACCGCGAGGTCTACCTCGACTGGCTCGGCGTCAGCGCGGCGCGCTTCGATGCCTTGCGTGCCGACGGCGTCATCTGAGCTCCGGCCCCGCCTACTTCAGCGAGCGGGCGAGCTCGCGCAAGGCCTGCCGCGGCTCTTCGTCGATCGGCGCACCGTGCGAGGATTCGTTGCGGATATTACCGATCCGGCAGTTGAGCGCGAGGATCGTTCCTCCGGGCCTGCGCACGACGAGCGCAGCCTCGCTTCCGCGCGTGCCGCAAACGGTGACGAAGAGTACCTGCGGATCGTCGAAGCTCGGCGTCGCCGTGTCGACGGGTACCACTTCGGCCACCTTCTCGCGCGCCGCCTCGGGTGCGACGTCCGTGCCCCTTGCTTGGCAAACGGCGCGCCGGCGAGATGTCCGACAATCGTTCGAACCAGATGCCGCGGCAGCGCTTCGCTGAGACCGGGTTCGACCTCTCTCACCCACCGATCGGTCAATCACCATGGACACACGCGCCTACCCGAACACCCTGCTCTACATCGACGGCGAATGGCGGCCGAGCCGCTCCGGCCGCACCCTCGCGGTCGTCAACCCGGCGAGCGGCGACACGATCGGCAGCCTCTCGTACGCCGAGCGCGCCGACCTCGACCACGCGCTCGAAGCCGCCGCCAGGGGCTTCGCGACCTGGAAGCGCATCAGCGCCTACGAGCGCTCCAAGGTCATGCGCAAGGCGGCGAACCTGCTGCGCGAGCGCGTCGACCTCGTCTCGCGCCTGATGACGATGGAGCAGGGCAAGACGCTCGCCGAGGCGAAGGGCGAGATCCTGAACGGCGCCGACACGATCGACTGGTTCGCCGAGGAAGCGCGGCGCACCTACGGGCGCGTCATCCCGGCGCGCGGCGAAGGCATCTATCAGCTCGTGGTCAAGGAGCCGGTCGGCCCGGTCGCCGCGTTCACGCCCTGGAACTTCCCGATCAACCAGATCGTTCGCAAGCTCTCGGCGGCGCTCGCCGCCGGCTGCTCGATCATCATCAAGGCGCCGGAAGAGACGCCGGCCTCGCCGGCGGAGCTGATCCGCGCCTTCGCCGACGCCGGCGTTCCGGCCGGCGCGATCGGCCTCGTCTACGGCGACCCGGCGGAGATCTCGTCGTACCTGATCCCGCATCCGGTGATCCGCAAGATCTCCTTCACGGGCTCGACCGTCGTCGGCAAGCAGCTCGCCGCGCTCGCCGGCCAGCACATGAAGCGCGTGACGATGGAGCTCGGCGGCCATGCGCCGGTGATCGTCTTCGACGACGCCGACGCGGCCGTCGCGGCCAAGGTGATGGCGGCATCGAAGTTCCGCAACGCCGGCCAGGTCTGCATCTCGCCGACGCGCTTTCTTGTCCAGGAAGGCATCTACGACTCGTTCGTCGAGCAGTTCGTCGCCAACACGAAGCGCCTGAAGGTCGGCGACGGGCTCGAGGCCGGCATCAACATGGGGGCGCTCGCAAATCCGCGCCGCTCGAAGGCGATGGAGGCCAACCTCGAAGACGCGACGAAGCACGGCGGCAAGCTGAAGACCGGCGGGCACCGCATCGGCTCGAAGGGCAACTTCTTCGAGCCGACCGTCGTCACCGAGCTGCCGAACGACGCGAAGGCGATGAACGAGGAACCGTTCGGGCCGATGGCGATCATCAACCCGTTCAGGACCTTCGACGACGCCGTCAAGGAGGCGAATCGGCTGCCTTTCGGCCTGGCCGCATACGCGTGGACGAAGTCGGCGAAGACCGCCAACGCGATCGCGGCGCAGGTCGAGACCGGGATGATCTCGATCAACCACGTCGGCCTCGGCATCCCCGAAGTGCCGTTCGGCGGCGTCAAGGATTCGGGCTACGGCTCCGAGGGCGGCAGCGAAGCGATCGAGCCGTACCTGAACCCGAAGTTCGTGACGCAGGCGGGGTTGTAGACGCGAGCGAGGATCGGCGCCGGCGTCGCTCCGGCAGCACTTCGTAGAGATGGACGGCGGCGGACTTACGGTTCGCCTCGGCCCACGCACCTGAACGCCTGCGCCGTCGCGGCATCGGCTCCGGCACCGCCGACATAGCGCGGCACTCCGGGATAGCGGCACATCGGCCTGGCGAGCGTCTGCGCGTGCGGCGGCGCGCTCTGCAGCGACACCTGCACGAGGTCGCCCGGAGCCTGCCCGCGCTCGACCCAGCCGACGAGGATGTCGAGCATGTCGACCATCGTCGGTGCGCCGGTGCCGACGTGATCGGCACCCGGCGTCACGTAGAGCCGCATGAACTCGTCGGTGCGGGCGCGACCGAGCTTGTCGACTACGCTCTTCCAGTAGGCGATGCCGACATACGGACTTTGCGCATAGTCGGCCATGTGCTCGCTCACGACGAGCTTGCCGCCACGCCGCGCGAACGTCGAGAGATCGGGATCGGTCGAGTCCATCAGCGCCGAGATGCGGCGCACTTGTGCCTCGTGCGCGGCGGGCTGGAAATCACGCGGGTCGGCGTTGCCGTCGCGCAGGTAGAAGTACTGGATCGCGCCACTGCCGTACAGCCAGGCGCGACTGCTCGCCGGGCCGGCGGGCAGCGCCTGCAGCGCCGTTCCGGTCTGCCAGCTGACGTAGCCGCCGGCCGGGCCGGTGCCCGAAGCGGCCTCGCCGCCGTAGCCCCAGCCCGGATACGAGCGCTGCCCGTTGGCGAGGGCGAACGGAAATTCGTAGGGCGCGTGCAGCGTCTTCAGCGCATCGACCTGCGCCTCGGCGAGGCAGCTGCCGCTGCTCGGGCTCGCGCCCGCCGGACAGCGCAAGGCGTCGATCGAGAAAACGCCGCGGCATCCCTCGTAGTCGGCGACGACGCCATCGATCAGGCCGTCGAGCCGGTCGCATTGCGCGAGCACCGCGTCGTGCACGAGCTTCACCTGCGCCGGCGCCAGCCAGCCCGCGCCCATCTGCGTCGTTCCCATGCGCGTGCCGGCGGCCTGCAAGCCGGTCCAGGCGATGACCGGGACGCGGGCGAAGATGCCGTCGAAATCGTTCGGATAGCGCTGCGCCATCGTCAGCCCTTCGCGGCCACCTTCGGAGCTGCCCATGAAGTAGAGCTTGTCGGGGGCCTTGCCGTAGCGACGCTTCATGAGCTCGACGGCGACGTCGCGTACCTTCTTGTACGACGCGTGCGAAAAATTCTCGAGCGCCTCGTCGTTGAGCGCGAACGCCTGCAGGGCGACCCCCGGCGCGTTGGCATGCCCGGAGTCGGTCCCTGCGGTCACGAAGCCGCGCGCCAGCGGGCCGGGCCGGTCGATGCGGGCCGAGGGCGGCAACGCCAGGCCGGTGATCAGCACGCCATTGAAGCCGCCGCCGCCATATTGCAGGTAGCGCCCGTTCCAGTCGTTCGGCAGATTGATCTCGAAGCGGATCGGCGGTGCCGTCGGGTCGACGGAGACGATACGACCGAGAACGCGGCAATGCGCCGCCAGCGCCGGCGTGATCACCGCCTCCGGCGGCGGCGGCACGAAGGGCAGGGGATTCGTCGGCACCTCGGCGCTGGCGGGCGTGAAGGCTACGGAGTCGATCGTCGCGCCGCGCGTGGGCAAGACCATCGCCGCGGCATCGATCGGCGCGGCGAGGGCGCTGCAGGCGGTGGCGGGGTCGGCCGGCACGATGCCGCCGGGGCCGGTACACGCGCTCAGCGCGCCCAGCATCACGACCACCGCGACTGGGTCACGCAAGGCTCGGTGCGAGGCAGCCATGGCGAGTCTCCTCCGGATTCGTATTGTGCGATTCAGTATCGCACCGGTCTTCTGGGTCTGAGGCCCACTGCGAGATTGCGCCGCGAATCGCCCTCCGACCCGGTCCTCCTCACGCCGAGCAGCGCCCTGGCCCGGCCGCTTATTCCGTTTCGAGCCCTCTGGTGGTCATCGCCGCCGCCTCGCTGCGGCGCGGCCGCGTCGGGCTCGGCAGGCGAGGCAGGGTCAGCAGGCTGTCCTTGGCGGCACCGCCGCGCGGCGATTCGAGGTGGCCACGAATGCGACGCCCGAAGAACGACTGGACGAAATTCGGCCCGCGCTCAGGTACCGGCGTGACATCGATCCGCCCGGTCGGCGACACGACGTAGTAGCGGCAGCGCCCGGCCCACAGCTCTTCTACGGCTCGCTGCCTGGACATCGCACCGCCGACGGTCCAGACATGCGTGACGTGTTGCAGGCGGTCGCCGCCTTCGAGCGAGACCGCGATGATCCGTACATCCGACATGGGCGACGCCAAAGGCAGAACACTTCGAAACAAATCGTACGTTCGGCTTTCGGGCACGGGCGAACCGCTGGTGCCGGCAAGTCGGCAAAGCGTGATTTGCTCGACAACTGCACCGGGGCGCGGCGCAAGTGGCGGCTATCCGGTAGGCTCGCCGCGAATGGATGCCCTGCCGATCCGCCTGAGCCCCGGCGAGGACTTGCGCCGCGCTCTCGAGGCCGCCATCGCAGGCTCGGGGTGCGGCGCGGGATTCGTCCTGTCCGGAATAGGCAGCCTGACCGAAGCCCGCTTGCGCTTCGCCGGCGCCGACGAGACGCAGCTGCTCGATGCCGACCTCGAGATCCTGACCCTCGCCGGATCCGTTTCCGCCAACGGGTCGCATCTGCACGCGACGCTGGCGACGCCGGACGGACGCGTCGTCGGCGGGCACCTCGGCTACGGGTGCATCGTGCGGACCACCGCGGAGGTGCTCGTCGCCCTTCTCGACGCCTGGGACTTCAGTCGCGAGCACGACGCCGCGACCGGCTATGACGAGCTGGCGATTCGCCGCAGGGCCGCTGCACCGTGGACCCCGACATGAGCGACCTTTCCTCTTTCCCCGTCACCCGGAAATGGCCGGCCCGCCATCCCGACCGGCTTCAGCTCTACTCGTTGCCGACGCCGAACGGTGTCAAGGTGTCGATCATGCTGGAGGAAACGGGCCTGGCCTACGAGGCGCATCGCGTCGACTTCGATGCGCAGGAGCAGATGTCGGCCGAGTTCGGCTCGATCAGCCCGAACCGCAAGATCCCGGCCATCCTCGACCCGGACGGGCCGGGCGGCAAGCCGCTGGCCTTGTTCGAGTCGGGGCGATCCTGATCTATCTCGCCGACAAGACCGGGCAGCTCGTGCCGCGCGATCCGGCGCGGCGCTACGAGACGATCGAGTGGCTGATGTTCCAGATGGCGGGCATCGGTCCGATCTTCGGCCAGGTCGGCTTCTTCAACAAGTTCGCCGGCAAGGCGTGGGAAGACAAGCGCCCGCTCGAGCGCTACGTCGCCGAATCGAAGCGCCTGCTCGAGGTGCTGCAGCGGCAGCTTGCCGGCCGGGCCTGGATCATGGGCGACGAATACACGATCGCCGACATCGCCACCTTCCCGTGGGTGCGCAACCTGATCGGCTTCTACGGCGCCGGCAAGCTCGTCGGGATCGACGAATTTCCCGACGTCACCCGCGCGCTGGGTACCTTCCTCGACCGCCCGGCCGTCGCGACAGGCTTGATCGTCCCGGCGGCTGGTGCCTGATCGACGGTGCTCGATCGTCACCCCGCCGACGGTTCGGCGCCGCGACTGCTCGTCGTGTGCCTGTCGCGCAGCTCGCGCTTGAGCACCTTGCCGATCGCGCTGCGCGGCAATTCGTCGACATAGTGCAAGCCGGCGAGGCGCTGCGTCTTGCCGACGCGCGCGTTGAACCAGGAAAGCACCTCCGCTTCGCTCGCCGCGGCGCCGGACTTCGCGACGACGAAGGCGACCGGAGTTTCGCCCCATTGCTCGGACGGCACGCCGACCACCGCGACGTCGCCGACGCCCGGGTGTTCGCGCAGCGTGGCTTCGAGATCGCTCGGGTAGATGTTGAAGCCGCCGCTGATGATCATGTCCTTCTTGCGATCGAGCAGCGTGAGGAACCCGTCTGCGTCGAAGCGGCCGATGTCGCCGGTGCGGATGAAGCGCTCGCCCTCGGGGCTGAACCACTCGGCATCGCGCGTCCTCCCGGGCTGCCGGTGGTAGCCGATCATCATCGATGCCGAGCGGCCGATCACCTCGCCCATCGCGCCGCGCTCGACTTCGCGGCCTTCGTCGTCGATCAGGCGGATGTCGTGCCCTTCCATCGGCTGGCCCACGGTGTGCAGCTTGTCGCGGTGCTCGTGGGCAACCAGAGCGCAACTGCCGCCGCCTTCGGTCATGCCGTAGAACTCGACCAGGCCACCCGGCCAGCGCCCCAGCACGTCGGCCTTGAGCGCCGCGGCGAACGGGGCACTGGTGCAGAACTTCATCCTGAACGACGACAGGTCGAAGCGTTCGAACTCGGTCAGCGCCATCAGCCGCTGGTATTGCACCGGAACGAGCATCGTGTGCGTTGCCCGGTGCTGCTCGGCCAGCCGGAGGTATTCGGCCGCATTGAACTTCGGCATCAGGACAACCGTGCCACCCCAGGCCAGCGTCGGCAGGAAGACGACCAGCGTCGTGTTCGAGTACAGCGGCGTGGCGAGCAGGGTCGTGCTGCCTGGCCCGTAGCCGTATGCGTCGCCGCCGCGGCGAACCTGGGCCCAGCGCATCGCATGCGGCTGGACGATGCCCTTGGGCGTTCCGGTCGTTCCCGACGAATAGATGATGTTGAAGGCCCAGTCCGGGCCGGGCGAGACGGGCGTCGCGACGGCACCGGGCGGCGCCAGCCAGCGATCCAGGTCGAGGCCTGTGGACGAGCCGTCGAGCGCCACGCGCGCGACCGCGGCCGTGCCGGCGGGGCCGAAGCCCTCGGCCGCTGCGGCATCGAGGAACAGCAGCTTGGCGCCCGAGTCGCTCAGCATGCCGCTCAGGCTCTTGCTCGTTTCGCCCGGCGCCAGAGGCGCGACGACGACGCCGGCGCGCAAGGCGCCGAGAAAGATCGCCGCGTAGTTCACCGAGGCGCTGGCGCAGATGGCAATTGCATCGCGCGCCTGCACGCCGTCGCGCTGCAGGCTGGCGGCCACACGGTCCATCAACGCGTCTAGGGCGCCATAGCTGAGCGTGTGCCCGGGGTCGACCAGCGCCGCGTGGTCCGGGTCGCGCCGCGCGTGTCTGCCAATCAGGTCGGCGACGCGGCCGAACTCCTCATCGAACGGGGTGGCGATGCTGTCCAAGGTGCCTTTCGTCGTCTCGGCAATGCGCGCCGCTTCAACATTCTGTTACATTGCAAAAACAGCTCGTGAGAGCAATGCAAGGAGACCATCATGAGCGGAGCCGTACACGCCCAGAAGTACCAGGAATCCAGGATCGAAGACGAGCCCATTCTCGGCTCGGTGCTGACCTTTCCGGATGGGCGGATCCAGCCGCTGACTTTCATGGAAAAGGTTCTCGTCTTCCTGCGCCTGACCAACGCCAAGCTGCTCGAGGCCCGCTATCTCAAGCGGGCCAATGCCTGAGTAGCTCGCGCTAGCCCCTACCGCTCGCGTCGAGCGGTCGCCTCGACCGAGGCCCCGACCCGCTCGAAGCATGACGGGCCGGCACCGGGCCGATCGTTCGCGCGTCCGGCGATCCTGCCCGTATGATCCAAGTCGTCGTCAACCCGCGCCCGCAGGAGCTTCTCGTGACCCAACGCACTCGTCGAACATTCATGATCCAGGCGGTCGCCGCCGGTGTCGTCCTCGGCGCATCGCGCGCCCAGGCGCAGGCGAAGCTCGATGAAGCCGATCCGGCTGCGGTCGCGCTCGGCTACAAGGCCGACACGACGAAGGTCGACGCGAAGAAGTACCCCAATCACGCGGCGACGCAAGACTGCGCCAACTGCCAGCTGTTTCAGGGCAAGGCGAAAGATCCGCTGGGCCCGTGCCCGCTGTTCGCGGGCAAGCAGGTTGCCGCGACGGGCTGGTGCAGCGCCTGGAACAAGAAGGCCTGAGCCCGCCGAAGTAGCGGGCGTTCTCGCCCGTCGCTCAGGGCCGCTGCAAACGTCGCTGCAGGAAGCGCGGCCCCGTCAGCCAGCCGAACCAGGCGGCCAGTCGATGTGCCGTGCTTCGACGTGCCGGTTCGGCAAATCCGACGGGTAGCCGAACCTTCGCCGAGGCGGCCTCGCCTCGCGGCACCGATCGGCGACCCGGCGCATGCTCTGCATCGACACGCAGCTCGCCCGGCAAGGTCGGCCGACTCACTGCCGGATTGCGGCGAAGAACGGGCCGATGGACGACGAGCAGGATCGGCTCGAGCCACTCGACGAGAGGCCGCCACTGCACCAGGTCGGCCTGCGCCTGCTCGGCGGGCAGATCGAACAGCGTCAGGCCCTGCTCGACGCAGCGGACGTAGACCTGCGCCTCGCGCAGCACGCCGATGAAGGGAAGCTTGAGGGTGCGCGCCCAGGCGGCGAGCACCTCGGCGGCCTTGGTGCGCGCGTCCAGGCGCATGCCGACCGCTGCCACCTTGCAGCGGCCGCTGGCGATGCGCGGCAGCGCCATCAGCTCGGCGTGGCAATCGGCGGCCGATTCGCGGTCGAACGCCGAATTGCAGACCGGCATCAGGATGACGTCTGCAAACGCGACGACCCGTGCCAGGTCGAAGCCGTGCAATCCGCCGGGCGTGTCGAGAACCACGAGGCTGACGCCGGCCGGCGGGCGCAAGACGCGCTTCGGGTCGACCGCCCAGCCGACGATCGGCGCGCTGCGCGGCAAGTGCTGCGTGCTGCGCANGCGCAGCCAGCTTTGTGTCGACTGCTGGCGATCGACGTCGCCCAGCATCACCGCGACGCCGCTGTTCGCATAACAGGCGGCGAGGTGCGTGGCAAGCGTGCTCTTGCCGCTGCCGCCTTTGCTATTGACGATGGCGATGACGGGCATGGTGCGAATGTCGCTTCAGCTCGGACGGACGGGAATTGTCGTCGATTGCAGCACCGGGCCGAAAAGGCAAGCCGGTCATAAGAGGCGATCCGGCCTGCCTTTTGCCCGTTTCACGGCGGTTCGGACGGGCCGGCCGCCGCGGCGCCGGGCGTGCCAGACGCGACCCTGCGGTGCCGCGGAAGACCCGCGGCCGCTGCCCGAGACGAACCCGACACCGTTCGGCGGCAAGCGCCTGGTCTACGCCGGGTTCCAGGTGCTCGTCAATGGGTCGTGAGCGAGCCCTTGACCAGCCTGACGAACGCCGGGTCGGCATCGCCGAGCCGGTTCGTCCGCCCGGCGATGCGCCCTTCGGAGTCGACCAGGATCAGCGAGCTCGTGTGATTGAAATCGCCGTTCGCCAGGGCCCGGTACTGCACGCCCAGGACGGCGGCGAGCTTGCGCAGATGCGTCGCGTCGGTGCGCGCCAGGGTCCAGTGCGCGCCGTCGAGGTGGCGCTCGTCGGCGGTCTGCCTGAGCACGGCGACGGTGTCGTGCGCCGGGTCGATGCTGACCATGAGGATCGACAGCTCCTTGCGATCCTCGGGGCCGAGCTTCGCTTCGGTTTCACGCAGGGCCTCGATCAGCATCGGGCAGACGAACTTGCACGAGGTGTAGAACATGGCGACGAGCATCGGGTGGCCACGCCGCTCGTCGAGTTGCGAGGTTCGGCCGCTCTGGTCCGTCAGGGGCACGGCGAGCTGGTAGATCGAGTTGCCCGGCAACGCCGCCGCGACCGTTGCCGGCTGCGCCGGAACGGCCGCCGGGCTCGCCGCGAAGGCGCAGCTGGCGGCGCACAGCGCAGCGACAGCGAGGGCAGAACGCCCCGTGCGGCGAAGGATGGTTGCTCGCGTGGTCATGGTGTCTCCTGTGCAGTGGGGCGCACGCAGCGAAAGCCGAGGCTGGTCGTGCTGTCTGCGGCGTTGAGGGACGAGAGCAGCGCGATCCGCATCAGCACGGCGTAGTTCTGCCGGTCCTGCAGGTTGATCGCGCCGGCGCCGCAGAACTTGAGCTTGTCCGGGTCATCGCCCGAGCGACTGTCGGAGTCGACAAGGAGGGCGTTGAAGTCGTCGACCCATTCCCAGACGAGACCGTGCATGTCGCGCACGCCGTAGACGTTCGCCGCGCCGCCGACGGCCGGCAGCGCGCTGCCGGCCGGCCGGGCGTACCAGCCGAGGATTCGCGCGAGCCAGGCCGGATCGCCGCGCGCATCGCGACGCGTGGCGTCGGCAGCGGCGATGTATTCCCATTCGTACCAGGTGGGAAGCCGGCCGCCCTCGCTTTCGCAATAGGCCTCGGCGGCAAACCAGCTGACGTTGACTGCCGGCTCGGCTGCAGCGTGCCCNTCCGCGAGGCCGAGCGGCGAACGCCAATCCTGCAGGTAACCTTCGTCGGCGAAGGTGCGTGCGACGCGATCGCGCTGCCATTGCGGATTCGCGACGACGAAACGCAGCATCTCGCCCTTGCTGACCGGCTTGATCCGCATCGCGAATGCCCGGATCGCGACGGGCGCGTTGTCGGCGTCGTTCGAAATCACGCTGGCGAGCGTGCCGGCCGGCACCGGGATGTAGTCGCCCGCCTGGGCGACGAACGCGGCCGTGGCCAGAAGCGCCATCGACAGCCAAGCCGGAGGCCGCTGCGCACGCGTGCGACGAGGCATCGCATTGGCGGCCATCGACAGCGACATGGAAGGCCTCAGTGCGTCGCCGGCGCAGCGGACGCTGTCTTGGCCCCGCGCACCTTCTTCACATCCTCGGTCAGGATCTGTCCGCCCGGATTGCCCCAGGAGTTGAGGACGTAGGTCAGGATGTTCGCGACCTCATCGTCGTTGAACTGGTTCATCGGCGGCATGACCGAGTTGTATTCGGTGCCGTTGACGGTGATCCTTCCGGTCAGCCCGTGCAGCAGGACGCTGATGGCACGTTTCGGATCGCCGGTCAGGAAGTCGGATTTGGCCAACGGCGGGAACACGCCCGGAAGGCCTGCGCCGTTGGCCTGGTGGCAGACCGAGCACGTGCCGGAAAAGAGCGCCTGCCCGGCGCGGACCTGGTCTTCGACGGTCAGTGTCCCGGTCGACGCGGCTTGCGTCGCGGCGGTCACCGCATTCATGTTCGGCTGGGCGCGATCGCCGAGGTAGACGGAGTCGAGTTCCTTGCCCGAATAGACCGTCTTGTCTTCCGGCCCGCTCACTTTCAGGATCGCCAGCGCGCCTTTGTTGAAGGCGCGAAAGATCGAGTGGTCGACCAGCACGTAGCTGCCCGGAACCTTGGTGCTGAATTCGACCATCGCCGCGCCGCCCGCCGGGATCAGCGTCGTCTGCACGTTCTTCTGCACGTTGGTGCCGCCTTCGAAGCGGACTTTGTCGAAGATCGCGCCGATCACGTGAAAGCTCGACACCAGGTTCGGGCCGCCGTTGCCGACGAACATGCGAACCGTCTCGTTGGTCTTCGCGGTGATCGCCTTGTCGCCGGTCAGCGCGCCCTCGGAGCCATTGAAGAGCACGTAGGTCGGGCGCTCCTCGATCGCCTTTTCCATGTCGAACGGCTGCAGGCCCTTCTCGCGGTACTTGCCCGTCGTGTAGAAGTCGCCCTGCATCACGTAGTACTCGTGGTCGACCTTGCTGAGGCCCTGCGGCGGCTCGACCAGGATCAATCCGTACATGCCGTTGGCCACGTGCATGCCGACCGGCGCCGTGGCGCAGTGATAGATGTAGATGCCTTCGTTGAGCGCCTTGAAGGTGAACTGCGATTCGTGCCCCGGCGCTGTGAAGCTCGACGCGGCGCCGCCTCCCGGTCCGGTCACGCCGTGCAGGTCGATGTTGTGCGGCATCTTGTTGCCCGGGTGGTTCTTGAGATGGAACTCGACCGTGTCGCCCTGACGCACGCGGATGAAGCTGCCGGGGACGGTTCCGCCGAAGGTCCAGAAGGTGTACGAGACGCCCTCGGAGATCGCCATGTCCTTCTCGATCACCTCGAGCTCGACGATGACCTTGGCCGGCACCTTGCGATTGGTCGGCGGCGGCACGTTCGGCGGGCTCGTCAGGACGGCGTGGATCGGCGCGCCCTGCGGCGGCCCGAAGTCGCCTGCCCATTTGACGGCGGCGGGCTTGTCGGCAACCGGCGTCGCGGCAAGAGCAGCGAAGCCCGCGCTGCCGGCGAATCCGAGCAGGGCGAGGAGCAGCTTTGATTGGAAGGTCACGAACGCACTCCTTGACAGGTAACGGATCGGTGCGGCCCTGAAGGTTCATCTGGAATGCATCTATGGTAGGAGTCGCGCCGCGCCGACGCTTGATGCAAGTCAAGACACGGCGCGCTGCCGGCGGGCGCGGCCCGGCGTGCCCTCAGGCGCGCAGCGGGGCGGGATGAAGGTGCAGGACCTTGGCCAGCGCCGAGCGGTTCTGCGCGATATCGGCGAGCGTGTAGCGATCGAGCACGGCGTAGAAGGCATCGACGGCCTCCTGCAGCACGCCGCGCAGCCGGCAGATCCGCACGATCGAACAGCGTTTCGGCGCGCTCCCGAAGCACGCCGCCGGCATCGCCTCGCCCTCAGCCGCGCGAACCACCTGGCCGATCTGGACACGCTCCGGCGGCATCGCCAGGGTCATGCCGCCGCCCTTGCCGCGCACGTTCGCCAGCCAGCCCTCCTTGCCGAGGAAGTGAACCACCTTCGTGAGGTGGTTTTCCGACAGGTCGAAGGCCGCGGCGACTTCCGAGATCGTGGCGCGCCGCGCCGGGTCGGCGGCCAGGTAGACCAGCACGCGCAGGCTGTATTCGGTGAAGCTCGTCAGTTTCATTGATAAGACGCATTTGGCGCGCATCTATCCTAGAGGTCGAGTCCGGGCTGCGGTTGATCCGGATCAAGGGCGTCGCTGTCGCCACGCTCTGGCAAGTGCTACAGCCGACTGAACACGCCCGCCGGATTCTTCGTAACGGCAACCGAGACGATGTAGCCGAAGACGGCGAGCGCGCCCAGCCATGCTGCGGCGCGGACCGATCGCGGTGCCGCCGGCCGCAGGGCGACCATGCCCAGGGCCACGTAAACGACGAGGCCGGCGAGCTTGGCCATCAGCCAAGGGGCGGCACGCGGGTCGAGCCTGAGCGTCCAGGCGAGCCACAGCGCCGACAGCAGGAGCACCGTATCGACAACGTGCGGCAGCGAGCGGGCGGCGCGACTCCCGACCCAGGCCGCCCCCGCCACCGACCCCGCGCCGCGAGCGAGGAAGCCGGCGAAGGACAGCGCGACGGCGCCCTGGTGGATCGCCTTGACGGTCGCGTACTCCATCGCCGGCGCGAAATCCTACGAGCCCCTCGGCGCATCGCTCACCGATTGCACGGCGCGACGGAATTCGAGCGGAGACTGGATGTGCGAGAACGCTTCCCGGGTGCCGCCGCTGCCGGTGACGACGATGTCGCCGTAGCCGAAGAGCCGCCCGAGGAGGCTCTGGTCGACGGCGATGGCTTCGATCTTGTTGAGCAGCAGCTCGACCGAGCGCGTCGTGAACACGCCCGATTTCATCATCACGCGCTTGTTCGTTACGGCGAAGTCGGAGCTTTGCCGCTTGACGACGGCGGGAAGCAGCACCACGAGCACGAGGGCCAGAGGCACCCAGGCGAAGCCCTGCCAGCTTCCGCTGGCGAGAAACCAGGCGATCGGGAGCAGCACCACCACGCTGAAGAGCACGGGCATTGCGTAGACCAGCCAGTGCAGTCGCGTGCGATAGACGACGCGCTCTCCAGCAATGAGGTTTCGGTCGATGTAGCTCACAGTCGGCTCGCGGTTCCTCGTCTGTCGCTTGGCTTCACTATAGGCCGATGCCCGACTTCGGCCTACGCCGCCGACGCCCCGGAACGCGAGACGGAGCAACTACATCTCGCCCTCGGCGATTGGCGCCACGACGGCCCCCGTGTGCCGGATCAGGTCGGCGACGGAGACCCGCATCAGCAGCTCGGCCCGGCCGCCGCCGGCGACCACGTCGCGCCCGGGACTCTGCGAAAGAGACTCGTCGACGACCACGGTCACGGGCTTCGCAAAAGCGAAAGGAGCCACGCCCCCCGCAGCGTAGCCCGTGTTCTCGGCGACCTCGGTGCCGGACGCGAACCGGAGCGAGCCCGAGCCGGCCGCCTGCGCCACCTTCTTCCGGTCGAGCCGCCGGTCGCCCGGGACGATCGCTGCAATGAAACGCGCGCCGTCGGTCAGCAGCATCGTCTTCACGATATCGGACACGTCGACGCCGAGGATCCGCGCGGCCGCCTCGGCCGTCGGCGCGGCCTCCTCGGTGCTCACGACCTGCACCGCGATTCGATGGCGGGCGATGAACGCGGCCAGGTTCTCGGGAAGCACGTCGCGCGTCAGGCGCGCGCTCGGTCGGGCGAGGTAGAACCATTCGTGCCCCGGCTCGGCGGCGACGTTGGGGAAGACGATGAATCCGTCGTACGGCGCGACGACCGCGCTGCCGTCGTGCCGGGTGCCGATCGCCTGGCCTGCGGCGACCGGATCGAAGCTGTGCCAGGGTTGCATGAAGGCATCGTCGGGATGGAGCCGGTCGATCACTTGGCTGAGGCACAGGCCCTCAAGGCGCGGCACCGGCGCCGGATCGGGGGCGTCGATGAGGCGCAAATGGGCCAGCGTGTTGAGGATCGCCCGGTAGGCCAGCGCGGGCGCCTCGGGATCGTCGTGGCGGCCGCATTCGAGGGTGAGCGCGCATCCTCCGGTCGATCGCATGTACTCGGTCGTGCCGATGCCGTAGCGCGGGTCGAGGTCGAGCGTCGCGTCGGGAAAGGCGGCGGCGAGCTCGCGGCGGCGCGCGACGCCGGCGGCATAGGTGTCGAGCCAGCCTTCGACCGCGCGGCCGACGCCCAGCCGCTGGGCCAGCGCCTCTTCGCGGGCGGCCTGAGCGAAAGGCTCGAGCCGGCCGTCGTTGTCGGACGGGCCGACCAGCACGAACGGCGTGCCCGGCGAGTGGAAGGAATGGAGATCGAGCAGCACCTCGTGCGCTGCGAGCAGCGGACACAGCCAGTTGGCGACGTGGTCTTCAAAGGCGCTCGGCGTCGGCGTCGGCGCGAGCTTGCGGTTCAGGTTGCGGTCGCCGGCGCGCCGCCGCAGCGAATAGGCGAGCGGGTTGGCGACGGGTACCAGCGTCAGCTGTCCGGCGGCCAGGCGCAAGGTGCCGGCGTCGATCTCGTCGATCACCCGGCCGATCGCCTGCGTGCCGCAGGTCTCGTTGCCGTGGACCGCGCCCAGGACGATGAGTCGCGTGCCGGGCTGCACGCTGGCGTAGGAGACGGACTTGAAGGGTTGCATCGCCGACGATCGTATCGGACCCGGTCGCCGTCAACCGAGCGCAGACCCATTCCCGCGTGGCGCGACAACGCGCCTATGATGATTTGCACGAGGCGTGAGGAACGGGTCCTGGGGCCTCTCAACCCGAAGGAGCAAAGACCATGGCCAAGAAGAAATCCGATTCCGGCGTCTACCGTGTCACGGAGATCATCGGCACCAGCCCGGTGTCGTGGGAGGCGGCGGCGAAGAGCGCCGTCGAGACCGCGGCCGCGTCGCTGCGCGATCTGCGCGTAGCCGAGGTCAACAAGCTCGACCTGAAGATCGAAGGCGGCAAGGTCGTCGCGTTCCGGGCGAAGGTGTCGCTGTCGTTCAAGTACGAGGCCTGAGCATCGAGCCGAGTGCCTGCCGCGGGGCGCGGCTCAACTCGACCGATGACCTTCGCCTGCCGCGCGCCGCAGCGTGCGCGCGAACAGGCTGAACACGCGCTCCCAGTGTCGCTCCGCGGCAGCCTGGTTGTAGATGCCGGCGCGCTGCGGGAAGACGAAGCCGTGCTCGACGCCGGGATACCACTCGACGCGGTGCGGCGTTCCCGCTTCGCGTAGCGCGGCCTGCAGCTTCTCGATATCGGCAGGCGGCGCCCACTTGTCGACCTCGGCGCAGGCGAAGTAGCTCTCGCAGCGGATCTTCGGCGCCATGCGATGCGGCGAATCCGCCTTGTCGGTCGCCATGTTGGCGCCGTGGATCGACGCGATGCAGCCGATGCGATCGGGGAAGGCGGCGGCGGCCCACATCACGAACGGTCCGCTCATGCAATAGCCGACGGCGCCGACGCTGCGAGCGTCGGCTTCGGGCTGTGCGTCGACGAAGCGCAGCACGGCCTCGGTGTCGCATTCGGTGGTCGCGGCGCCGAGCGTCGCCATCAGCGCGAACATCTCGGCCATCGCCGGCTCGGTGCGCTCCTTCAGGCGAAAATCGCGCGAGCGACGGTAGTAGAGGTTGGGCAGCACGACGAAATAGCCGACGGCGGCAATGCGTCGCGCCATGTCGTGCAATTCCTCGCGCTTGCCCGGAGCGTCCATGTAGAAGAGCACGACCGGAAACGGCCCGCCCTCTTCCGGATAGACGACGAAACTGTTCATCGCGCCGTCGGCGGTGGCAATGTCGAGGTGACGTTCGATCATCGAAGACTCCCAGTGTCGAATGCAGGCCTTCAGCGGCCGATGCCAGCCAGCTTGTCGTTCCAGAAGTCGAGGCCCGGCATCGCGCCGAAGCCTGCCTTCGCGTTGTCTTCCATGTGCTCGCGCCGCCGCGTGCCGGGGATCGCGCACGTCACCGCCGGGTGGCTCAGCACGAACTTGAGCAGCACCTGCGCCCAGCTCCTGCACCCGATCTCGCCCGCCCAAGCGGGCAGCGGCTTGTCGAGCAGGCCGCGCAGCAGGCCGCCGCCGCCGAAGGGCAGGTTGACGATGACGGCGACGCCGCGTTCGGCGGCCAACGGCAGCACCCTTCGTTCCGCCTCGCGGTCGTCGAGCGAGTAGTTGATCTGCAGGAAATCGAGCTTCTCGGAGCGCAGCACCGCCTCCACCTCGGGAAACGCCGACGAGGTGTAGTGCGTGATGCCGAGGTAGCGCAGGCGCCCGCTCTCCTTCCAGCTGCGCAGCGTGGCGAGCTGCGTGCGCCAGTCGACCAGATTGTGGATCTGCATCAGGTCGATGCGGTCGGTGCGCAGCAGCCGCAGCGACGCCTCCATCTGCCGGATGCCTTCGCTTCGCCCGCGCGTCCATACCTTGGTGGCGATGAAGGTCTCGTCGCGCCGCCCGCTCGCGGCCAGCAGCTCGCCGGTCGTCTCCTCGGCGCGTCCGTACATCGGCGAGCTGTCGAGCACCTTGCCGCCCGCCGCCAGCAGCGCCTCGACGACACCGGGCAGCAGCGCATAGGCGGCGCTGCCCGGTACCTGGTCGAAGCCGACGTAGGTGCCGCAGCCGATCACAGGGAGGGCTTCGCGGGTCGAGGGAATCGGGCGAGTGTTCATCTTCGAAGCGCTTGCAGTCTGGCATCGGGCCGCGACCGGCAAGGCCGCGCCGATCGGGAAACAAAGCGCTGCGCGCAGGAGCTGCGAGCGCGTGATGGCGGCAGGAGAGAAGCGGGTCCGCAAGGAAAGCATTTCATCATCATTGTTCGGCGACTGCTTGCGGCCACGCTCGTCACCGCCGGTCCCCGGCACGACCGCAACCGCCGCCCAGGGATGTCGGGCGAGCGCGGGGAGCGTGCAGAAGTTGGGACTCCCCCGGAACTGGCCTCCTGTTCCGGGTACCCGCCCGCCGATGCGAGTTGACAATCCGCAGTTGTTGGAAAGCTCGGAGGTCGCATGCAGCGAATCGATGATCGGCGCTGGCTGGGGCTTGCGCGCCGAAGCCCGTTCGCGTTTCGTCGTCCCGGCATGGCCTGGGCGCCCCTGACCGCCTGCCTGCTGCTGTCGACCCCGTGCGCGGCGCAGGCACCCGCCGCCCCTGCAGAGCACTTGCGCATCGTCGGCGGGCTGGCCGGTGTGCAGCAGTACACGCGCTACGAAGAGCCTTTCTGGACTCGCGAGCTGACGCGCCTGAGCGGTGGCCGCGCCACGGCCGAGATCGTGCCGTTCGACCGGGCGGGGATCCGTGGCCAGGAGATGCTGCGACTGGTGCAGCTCGGCGTCGTTCCGTTCGGGACGTCGATCCTCAACCTCAGCGCGGTCGACGACGCGGAGCTCGCGATGCCCGACCTGGCCGGGTTGAACCCGGACATGGCCGCCTTGCAACGCAGCGTCGGCGCCTTCCGCCCTCGCCTCAAGAAGGTGCTGCACGAGCGCTATGGCAGCGAGTTGCTCGCGATCTACGCCTACCCGGCGCAGGTTACCTTCTGCACCAAGCCTCTGGCCAGCCTGGCCGACCTGAGCGGACGCAGGATCCGCATTTCCAGCGCGACGCAGTCGGATTGGGTCGTCGCGCTCGGTGCCATACCGGTACAGACCGCCTTCGCCGACGTCGTCGCCAACCTGCGCGGCGGCAGCATCGACTGCGCGATCACGGGGACGATGTCCGGCAATGCGATCGGGCTGCACGAGGTCACGAGCTACCTGCAAACGACGCCGGTCAACTGGGGCGTTGCCGCCTTCGTGGCCAACGGCGCCGCCTGGGCCGCGTTGCCGAAGGATCTTCAAGAGCTGCTGCAACGCGAGCTGCCGAAGCTGGAGCAGTCCATCTGGACCGACGCCGAGACCGAAACCCGCGACGGGATCGCCTGCAACATCGGCGCATCGTCTTGCGTCGGCGGTCGCAAGGGCCGCATGATCGAAGTTCGCCCCAGCGCAGAGGACGCTGCAAAGGCCCGCGCGATCCTGGTGAACAATGTGCTTCCCGGCTGGCTCGAGCGCTGCGGCCCGCAGTGCGCCCCGCTGTGGAAGCAGACCATGGGCCCTGCCACAGGCATCGAAATGCACTGACCGGTGCTGAGCCGGACGCGAAAGACCGCCCTCCTTTCCATGTCGAGCAAGCCGCCCCGAATCCGCTCCGCCCTGACCATATGGGGCGCGGTGTCGGCGCTGGTCGTCGCGGCGGTCGGCTCGGCCGCCTGGCTGATCGTGCGCGCGGAGCACGACGCCATCCTCGAGACCGAGGGGCGCGTGGCGCGCTTCGTCAGCGGGGCCGAAGCGGCGCTCAATCGGACGATGATCGAGGCCGACTTGCTGCTCGCCGACATGGGCGACCTGCTCGCCCCCGCTGGCGCGTTCGAAGCCGGCTCGGCCGAGCACATCCTGCGCGGCGAGGTCAAGCGCAACCTGGAATACCGCGATCTTGTCGTCATCGATGGCGACGGCCGCGTGCTGGCGGCCGCGCGCGGGCAAACGGCACGACTCGGGCTGCCGCTGCCGACGCGATTCGTCCACGACACGCTGGGCCAGACGTCGCCGACGATGACGATCAGCGCGCCGGCGGTGAACGTCGCCACCTCCGAACGCGCCATCTACTTCGCCCGCGCCGTGAGCCTGGGACCGGGGCGGCGCGTCCTCGCGGTCGCGGAGGTGCCAGTGTCGATCGTCACGACGATCCTCGCCCAGTCGGTGCAGATTCCCGGGCTCGTCGTCACGCTGGAGCGCGACGACGGGCAGCTGTTGGCGAGCGTGCCAGCCAGCGCCACCCTGCTGGGCGAGCGGATCGCGGTGCCGCTGCCCGCACAGGCGCTGGACGGCACGCCCATTCACGCGGCGGGGCGGCTCGACGGGTCGCCTTCGATCCTCTCGGTTCGGCCGTTGCTGTACCGGTCGCTGCGGATTTCCGCCGGCATACCGCGGGACGTGGCATTGGCGGATTGGCGCCAGGACCGCAACGTGATCGTCGTCGTCACCGCGCTCTTCATCGCGATGATCCTCGCCGCCGGCTCCGTCACGCATTGGCAGATCGGCCGGCTCGCCCGCGCCCGGCTCGAGATCGCCAGGGCCAAGGACAACATGGACCGCGCGCTCGCATCGATGGCGGACGGCTTCCTGCTGTGCGACGCCGAGGACCGCGTCGTCGCATGGAACGCACGCTACCTCGAGATGTTCCCGTGGCTGCGTCCAGTGATCGGCGTCGGCATTCCTTTCGGAAGCCTCGTCGAAGCCGGCGCGCAGGCCATCGTCGCCGATCCCGCGCTGCGCCAGGCTTGGCGCGAAACGAGGTGGGCGAATCACCGCAGCGGTCAGGGAATGTTCGAGCTGGAATTGCGCGACGGCAGCGTGATCCACGTGATCGAGCGCCGCACGCCCGACGGCGGCGTGGTCGGCGTCCTGCGCGACATCACGCTGGCCGAGCGCGAGCTGACGCGCGCCAAGGCAGCCGCCGAAGCGTCGAACCGCGCCAAGTCGCAGTTTTTGGCGGCGATGAGCCACGAGATCCGCACCCCGCTCAACGGGGTTCTGGGGATGAACAGCCTGCTGCTGAAGACCGACCTCAGCGACGAGCAGCGCAGCTATGCGCGGACGATCCGCAGCTCCGGAAAGGCGCTGCTCGCGCTGATCAACGACATCCTCGACCTGTCGCGGGTCGAGGCCGAGCGGCTCGAGCTGGCCATCGCGGAATTCGATCCGCGCCGCCTGGTCGAAGACGTGGCGGCTTCGGCCGCGCCGCGCGCGCACGAGAAGGGCCTGACGTTCGGCGTGCAGTTCCAGCGCGACCTGCCGGCCGTGCTCCTGGGCGACGAAGGGCGGCTGCGCCAGGTGCTCTTGAACCTGATCGGCAACGCCGTCAAGTTCACGGAAAGCGGCTCGGTCAGCGTCGACGTCGCCTGTCGTGAGCTGGAGGGCGACCGGGTGGAGCTCGTCGCTTGCGTGCGCGACACCGGCATCGGCATCGCCGCGGATGCTCTGCCGACGCTCTTCGAGCGCTTCCGGCAGGCCGACAGCGGCATCGCCCGGCGCTATGGCGGCAGCGGGCTGGGGTTGGCGATCAGCCGCGGACTCGTCGATCTGATGGGCGGGCGCATCGACGTCGAGACGGAGCTGGGGCGGGGCAGCACGTTTCGCGTCACCCTGGACCTGCGGCGTGGCCACTCGGTCAAGCTCGTCGGCGTCGACACGAGCTTCGACGCCGCACCCGACATCCTGGGGACCGGACTGCATGTCCTGGTGGCGGAGGACAACGAGGTCAACCAGCACGTCATCCGCGCCATGCTGGCCAACATCGGCCACAGTTGCGAGGTGGCCCGCGACGGCCTGGAGGCCGTCGCCATGGTCACGGCAAGCCATTTCGACCTCGTCCTGATGGACATCCAGATGCCCAACCTGGACGGCCTGGCCGCCACCCGGAGAATCCGCGCGCTGGGCACCAGCGTCGCGCAGATCCCGATCATCGCCCTGACCGCGAACGCCATGGTCGAAGACCGGGAGGCCTACATCGAGGCCGGCATGAACGATCACGTAGCCAAGCCGATCGAGCTGAAGGAGCTCGCCCGCGCCATCGCCCGCGCCATCGCACTGGAGCGGCAGAGCTGAGGCCGGCGCGGCGAACGGCTGCGATTCAGCCGTTCAGGAGCGGAGCAACTCGTTGATGCTCGTCTTGGCGCGGCTTTGCGCGTCGACCTTCTTGACGATGATCGCGCACGCGGTGCTGTACGTGGCGTCGGGCGACGGCAAGGTCCCGGCGATCACGACCGACCCGGCCGGAATGCGTCCGTAGCTGATCTGCTTAGTCTCGCGATCGAGGATCTTCGTGCTCTGGCCCAGGTGCACGCCCATGGCGATGACAGAGTTCTCCTCGACGATGACGCCTTCGACGACCGACGAGTGCGCGCCGATGAAGCAGTTGTCTTCGATGATGGTCGGGTGCGCCTGCACCGGCTCGAGGACGCCGCCGACGCACACGCCGACGCTCAGGTGCACGCGCTTGCCGATCTGCGCGCACGAACCGACATTGGCCCAGCCGTCGACCATCGTGCCCTCGTCGACGTAGGCGCCGATGTTGATGAAGCTGGGCATGACGACGACGTCGCGCGCCAGGTAGGCACCGTGGCGCACCATCGCCGGCGGCACCGTGCGCACGCCGCTGGCGCGCAGCTCGCCCTCGTCGAAGCCGGCGAACTTGGAGTCGACCTTGTCGAAGTAGGACGTCCCGCCGACGCGCAACAGCCTGCTGTCGCTCAGCCGGAACGACAGCAGCACCGCCTGCTTGATCCACTGGTTGACCGTCCAGCGGCCGACGCCCTGGCGCTCGGCGACTCGCAGCCGCCCCGCGTCGAGGGCATCGATGACGAACTCGACGACCTCGCGAACGATTGCCGGATGCACCGCTCCCGGCCCCGCCAGCCAGGCGCGTTCGATCACCGCCGACAGCTCGCGAAGGGTCGAGGCGTCGATCCCGCTTTCGGTTCCGCCGGGACCGAATGCAGGTGCGGCATTCGCCGGTACTCGGCTCATGACCATGCGTACTCCAGGGTGAGGGTCAGTGCGTGTGAACTGGGTCAGCGCTTGTCCGGCGGGATGCTTCTGGCACTCAGGACGGGGATGCGCAGCGCCGTGGCGCGTACGCCCGCACCGACGATCAGGAGCATCCCGGCGACGGCCGTCCAGGTGACGCGCTCGTCGAACAGGAGCACGCCGTAGAGGAACGAGAAACCGATGCCCAGGTACTGGAGGCTGGCGTTGACCAGCGTCCGACCGCGAACGTAGGCACGCGTCAACATCAGCTGCGCCACGGTCGCCAGCACGCCCACCGCCAGCAACAAGCCCATGCCGCTCCAGCTCGGCGCATGCCAACCGGTCATGGTGCTCAAGGCGGCGCCGCCGACGATGCTGCCGATCGAGAAGTAGAAGACGATGCGGCTCTCCGGTTCACCGGCTCGGCCCAGCGCCGCGACCTGCAGGTAGCCCGCGGCAGACACCAGGCCCGACAGGAGGCCGGCGAGGCCGTGCCCCCACTGATCCTGCTCGATCGTCGGTCGCAGGACTAGCACGACCCCCGCGAAGCCGACCAGCGCGACGAGCGCGAGTCCCGCCTCCGCGCCCTTGCGCTTCCACAAGGCGGCGCCCCCTAGCAGGAACACCGCCAGCCACAACGAGGACGTGTAGTTCAGCGTCATGGCGGTGGCAAGCTGCAGATTGCCGAGGGCGTAGAACCAGAGGCACAAGGCCACGACGCCCGAGAGGCTGCGCAAGGCGTGCTGCGCCGGCACCGCCGTCCGCAGGGGGACGCCCCGCCAGCGACTGACGGCGCCGATCATGAGTGCACCGACGACGCCGCGATACATCACGATCTCGCCGCTGCCGTAGTGGTGCGAAGCGAGCTTCACGCATGCACCCATGGTCGCGAACAGCAGGGACGCGACGACGATCAGCCAGGACGGCGACATTCAGGTGACGAAGGGTTCGCGGAATCTACGTGGCGGAGGGATCGCCCGATGCTACCGCGCGTGCATGGCCCTCCCCTGCGTCTTCATGCACGCAAATCGCGGCCTCGAACCCGCATGAGTTCGACACGCCCCTTCCGAGGCGAAGGAAGAGGGCGGCGTATCGATCCGGCAATGCTTGCAGCGGTTCGAGACGATTGCTTTGCGTCAAGGACGCTGGTCTCTTGACGTACTACCGTCGGGTCGCGTCGCTCCGGGCGAGCGTCGTGACGTGGGGGTACTGAACATGGACAAGTCGCTCCTGAAGGTTCAGGTCGCCGTGCTGGCGGTCGGAGCGGCGTTCTCCTGGCTCACGCTCTCCATCGACTACCGCCGATTCTTCGCTGCCGGCGGACACGTGCTCGAGCTGTCCGGGTGCGCCGTGGCGAATCCCCTCGTCACGCCGTGCTTCTACGGCGCGGTGGCGTTTCTGGCGGCGTTCGTCTGGGCTGTCGCCGTCGTTCGTTCCGCGCCAGGGGTGATGACGTCCCGTCAACGTGGACTCAACGCACTGCTGATCGCAGGAACCGTCTTTGCCTGGGGCAACTTCGCCTACGAGGTCTACCGTTTCAGTCAGCCGCAACCGGGTGCTTCCGCCTTCAGTTGCCCGAAGGGGGAGGCCGCCGTGAATCCACTCATGACGCCCTGTTTCTACGGCGCGCTGATCTACCTGACAGCGCTCGTCGTGTCCCTGCTCATCCTGCGCGCGCACGCGTCGCACGCTTGAGCCGATGCACCCGGGCCAACGCGGCTAGCAGCTAGCTAGTCGGCGGCCGCCAGACCGGTGCTCCACAGCGAGGCCGCTCCGGCGAAGATCGACGTGCCTGTCAGCGCGTCGCCGTCACGGGCCATCTCGATCCAGGCGAGCGTGTCGTGGGGACTGCCGGCGATCAGGTCTCTCGACCGCTCGGCGATGAGCCAGTCGCGCAGTCTTTCGTATTGCTGCCGATGGTGCTGCCGGGCCCACGCCAGGCCGACGAGGTCGGCGTATCCCTCTTCGCGACGCAGCGCCTGCATCGTCGCGTAGGCTTCGCGCAGCTCCGGGCCGAGTCCGGCCGGCTCGGTCGCGGTGAAGCCTGCGGGCAACCCCAGCCAGGTTCCGTCCAGGTAGCGCCGGCAATGACCCAGCTCGTGCGCAGCCATCAGCTCGAGCGCTGCATCGAGCAGATCGGGCTCGATGCGATCGAGCGTGATCTGCGCTTCCGCGTTGCCGCGCATGGACAGGACCAGTTTGCAGCGGCCGTCCATGAACGCCAGCGCGAGCGGTGCGGCCCCCGGTGCCGCCTGTGGTTGCACGATGATGTCGAGCGGCAGCTTCGCCTCACGGGCGAACGCGACCACGGGCCAGACGCCCTTCAGCCAGCGCATTTCGGTCGCAGTCAGGTCGGACGCCAGGCACGCTGACGCGGCCAGCGCCGCCACGACGAACACCGCGATCGATTTGCACACGAGAGAAGCCTCCTGATGGAGGCTTCTTCGTCACGTCGCAGGCGCGCCTTGAGCGAGCCGTTGCGCCGGACCTGTGCCGCCCGCGTGTCCTGCTGCACGGAGTCGTCGTGCGCAGCCGTCGTTCGTCACGAACCGCCGGGCAGGTGCTGCGACGCCCGGCTCCTTCAGCTCCGGCCTAGGCCAGAGCCATCCGGTACAGGGCCAGCAGCTTGCCCCAGGCGCGTTCGGCGTCGGGCATGCTGTAGAGCGGAACCCCGTTGTCGAGCGGCATGTCCGGCACGCACCAGCCGTGCTTGGCCGGATAGAGCTCGATCTCCGCCGGGACCTTCGCCGCTGCGAACGCCTCCTTCAGCCGGTCCTTCGCGTCGGGTTGGCGCTGATCGTCGTTCGCTGCGACGGCGAAGTACATCCGCGCATGGATCTTCGGCGCGAGCAGATGCGGGCTGTCGGGCTTGTCCGTCACCAGGCCGCCGCCGTGAAAGGAAGCGCCGGCGCCGACGCGATCCGGCACTGCTGCGGCCGTCTTCACGATCAGCGGACCGCCCATGCAGTAACCCTGGGTGCCGATCTTCCTGCTCTTGTCGACCTGCGGTTGCGCGTCGAGAAAGGCGAGGTAGGCCACGGCGTCCTTCTCCGCCGCGCCCGCGGCGCTCGCCGACGCCATCAGCGGCCGCAGCCTGGCCATTTCGTCGGGGTCCTGGAAATTGAACCGGGAGGGGTCGTCGAACACCGGCGCCTTGGCGACGCGATAGAAGGGGTTGGGAACGAGGACCGAATAGCCCTCGGTAGCCAGGCGCCTGGCCATGTCGCGCATCGCCGGGCGCAAGCCGAAGGCGTCAGGCCAGATGAGCACGCCCGGATGCGTGCCGGTGCTCGGCCGAATGAACGCCGCGTCGCAGATGCCGTCGGGAGTGGTGATCGAGACCTCGGTTTCAGTCAGCGGCAGCGCGGCCGCCGACGCCGAACCGGTTGCGGCGGCAAGGCCGCCGGCCACCGACAGCGCGACGAAGTCGCGTCGCGAAAGATCGGCCGTCGCTTTGACCCGTCGGTCTCGATCGTGCGTGTCATCCATCGTCGCCCTCATTCTTCGTCAGCCGCGGGACCGCCATATTGCTTCAATTCGCGGGTCGGCGGAAAGATCACCCCGAGTCGCAGCGAAGGCTTCGACGATGGCTCCCTCGGACAGGGACAAGCACGCTCGACAGGCCGCTCCGAGGCCGCCACACTTGTCCCGTGGCGCAGCCGGAGACAAGCATGAGCATCGAAAAGACCTGTTCGACCGCAAGCAGGATATTCCTCGGCCTGGCTGCCCTCGCGGCGCTGGCCGGCCAGGCGCGGGCCGACGTATTCGATGACGTCAAGGGCAACGGCGTCGTCAAGTGCGGCGTGACGCTGGCCGCGCCGGGCTTCTCGGCCGAGAACAACGCGGGCAAGCGCGAAGGCTTCGACGTCGACCTGTGCAAGGCCATCGCCGCAGCCGCGCTCGGCGACGAGACGAAGATCCAGCTCGTGCCGATGGACCTGAAGACCGCCTTCGCGGGCCTGCCGACCGGCGCGGTCGACGTGCTGACCCACCGCTTCACCTGGACGCAGAGCCGCGACGTCGGCGGCCTGAAGTTTCCCAAGGTGATGTTCTTCGACGGCCAGGGCTTCATCGTCGCCAAGAAGTCGAACGCCAACAAGATCGCCGACCTCGACAACGCGACGATCTGCACGGCGCAGGGAAGCACTTCGGAGCTGATCGTCGCCGACTACTTCCGCGCCCACAAGCTCAAGTACAAGATCGTGACCTTCGCCTCGCAGGAGCTGGCGTGGGACGCCTTCGTCGGCAAGCGCTGCGACGCCGCCATCAACGACCGCTCGGGCCTGGCGGCGCGCCTGGCCAAGCTGCCGAATCGCGACGACTTCAAGGTGCTGGCCGAGACGGTGTCGAACGAGCCGATCGGGCCGATCGTGGCGCAGGGGCAGCCGCACTGGGAAGCCGTGGTCCGCTTCACGCTGAACGCGCTCGTCGCTGCCGAGGAGCTGGGCGTGACGCAGGCCAACGTCGACGCGCAGCGCAGCTCGCAAAGCCCCGACGTGCAGCGCCTGCTCGGCGTGACGGGCGACTTCGGCACCAAGCTCGGCCTCGCCAACGACTGGGCCTACAAGGCGATCAAGGCGGTGGGCAACTACGGCGACATCTGGGAACGCAACGTCGGAACGCACACGCCCCTGCGCCTGGAGCGCGGACGCAATGCGCTGGTCGGCGACGGCGGCCTGATGATGTCGATTCCCGTCCGCTGATCGTCCCGGAGCGCCTGCGGACGCGTGCGCCCGGTTCCCGCATGACGCGGCCGGTTGCCAGCCACAGGCTGTCGCGTGCCGTTCTGATCGAACGGCTGCCGGGCTACGTCGGCCAGGTCGTGCTGCTCGCGCTCGTCGCCTGGCTGGCGTGGCGCGGCTGCGCGAACTTCCTCGGCAATGCGCGCGCACTCGGCGTCTCGGCGGGATTCGCTTTCCTCCATGCCGAGGCCGGATTCCAGATCGCCCAGTCGATGATCGCGTTCAGCCCGGCGTCGTCGTACCTCGACGCAGCGATCGTGGCGACGCTGAACACGCTGCTCGTCGTCGCGCTGGCCAGCCTGCTCAGCACCGTGATCGGCCTTTGCATCGCGTTCGGCCGGCTCGCCGCGCACCCGCTGATACGCGGCGCCTCGTCCGCCTGGGTCGAAGTGTTCCGCAACATCCCGCTGCTGTTGCAGATCTTCTTCTGGTACTTCTCGGCGATGGCGCTGCTGCCCGGCGTCGGCGACAGCCTGCAGCTCGGCGCCGTCCTCCTCAACAATCGCGGCCTGTTCCTGCCGCGCGTGCAAGCGACAGCGGCCGGTGCCTGGGCGATCGTCGCCGCGCTCGCCGCCTTCGCCGCGTTGTTCATGGCGGCGCGGCGCGCGCTCGCATCCAAGGCGGCTGCCGGCCCCGCTGCGCTGGCGCTCGTCGCGGCGGCGCTCGCCGTCGTCTGCCTCGCGCCCCTGAGTCTGCTGCATGTTCCGTTCGGGCTGGACCGCCCGCGCGTCGAAGGCTTCAACGTCGCGGGCGGCTTCGCGCTGTTGCCCGAGCTGATGGCGCTCACGCTCGGCCTGTCGATCTACAACAGCACCTTCCTCGCCGAGATCTTTCGCGCCGGCATCCTGTCGGTGCCGCGCGGGCAGATCGAGGCCGCGGCCAGCGTCGGCCTGAGCGGCGTTCGCGCCGCCTTGCTGGTCACGTTGCCGCAGGCGCTGCGCGTCGCGCTGCCGCCGGCCACGGGGCAGTACCAGACGCTGGCCAAGGCTTCGGCGCTGGCCGCCGCCATCGGCTATCCGGACATCATGCAGATCGTCGGCGGCACCGTGCTGAGCCAGACGAGCCAGGCGCTCGAAGCGATGGCGCTCGTGGTCTTGCTGTACGCCGCGATCAACCTGGCGATCGCCGGGGCGGCGAATCTCGCGAATCGCCGCTTGCTCAAGCACGACGGCCGCTGACATGACGCGCTTCGTTCGCCGGACGCCGATCGAGCCACGCCACGCTCCGGTCGATGCGACGGCGGCGCTCGTCCGCTGGCGCCGGATCTGGTTCGCGTCGCCGGCGATGGGAACGCTGTCGCTGCTGCTGACGGCGGCGTTCATCGTCTGCGCCTGGCGTTTCTTCCAGTGGGCGATCGTGCACGCGCACTGGCGCGGCAGCTCCAGCGATGCATGTCCGGGCGACGCCGGCGCGTGCTGGGCCTTCATTGTCGCGCGCTGGAAGCCGTGGCTGGTGGGCGACTATCCGTCGGATCAACTGTGGCGAGCGTGGGCCTGCTTCGCGACCTTCGCGCTGCTCTGGATCTGGGTCGTGCGCCGCCCGCCCGCCGCCAGCGTGCAGCGCGTGCTCCTCGGCTTCATCCTCCTGCCGATCGCGTTCTTCCTGCTGCTGGTCGGCGGTGGTCCGCTGCCCGCGGTGGCGCCGGCGCGCTGGGGCGGGCTGCTGCTGACGCTGGTGGTCTCGCTCGCGACCTTTGCGACGGCGTTGCCGATCGGCCTCGGCCTCGCGCTCGGGCGCCGCTCGCGCCGGCCCGTGCTCAGGGGGCTTTGCGCGGCTTTCGTCGAAGCGATGCGCTCGGTGCCGCTGCTGGCCGTGTTGTTCATCGCCGCCACGCTGCTGCCGATGTTCTTGCCCAACGGCTCGAACGTCGGCCTGTTCGCGCGTGCGCTCGTCGCCTTCGCGCTCTTCAACGCGGCGATGGCGGCCGAAGTCTTTCGGGGCGGCCTGCAAGCGGTCGGCCGCGGCCAGCTCGAGGCCGCGACGACGGTGGGCCTGAGCGACTTCGCCGCGCTGCGCCTGATCGTCCTGCCGCAGGCCGTCACCGCGGTGGTGCCCGCGCTCGTCAATATCATGATCGCCGTGATCAAGGAGACCACCCTGCTCTCCGTGATCGGCGTCAACGACCTGCTCGGCGCCGTCGAGAACGGTGCGAAATCGCCCGGCTGGGTCGGCGAGCCCAACATCCTCACCTCGGGCCACGTCTTCCTGGCGCTGGTCTATCTGGCGGTCTGCTCGGCGCTGTCGCGCTACAGCCGGCGCCTGGAGGCCAGGCGTTGAACCGGCCCGATCCCGGCATGACGACGACGACTCCCCACGTGCGGCCCGGACCGGGCGTGCCCGTCGTCGAGATGCGCGGCATCAACAAGTGGTATGGCGCCTTCCATGCGCTGCGCGACATCGATCTGCAGGTCGCGCCGGGCGAGCGCGTCCTGATCTGCGGCCCGTCGGGCTCGGGCAAGTCGACGCTGGTGCGTGTCGTCAATCTGCTCGAGCCCTTCCAGCAGGGGCGGTTGCAGGTCTGTGGCGTCGAGATCGGCGCCGAAGCCATCACACGGGCGGCGCGGCTCGCCGTGAACCGTCGCGTCGGCATGGTGTTCCAGCAATTCAACCTGTTCCCGCACATGACGGTGCTGCAGAACCTCATGGTCGGTCCGGTCTGGGGCGCCGGCGTGAGCCGGCACGAGGCGCGGCAGCGCGCTCTTCGTTATCTGGAGCGCGTCGGCCTGATGGATCAGATCGACAAGCATCCGGCGCAACTCTCCGGGGGCCAGCAGCAACGCGTGGCGATCGCGCGCACCCTGTGCACGCAGCCGCAGGTCGTCCTGTTCGACGAGCCGACGGCCTCGCTCGACCCGGAGATGGTCAACGAGGTGCTGCAGACGATGGAGAGCCTGGCGAGCGAAGGCATGACGATGCTGATCGTCACCCACGAGATGGGATTCGCGCGGCGCGTCGCCGACCGTGCGATCTTCATGGACCAGGGTCAGATCATCGAGATCGCGCCTCCCGACGACTTCTTCGACAGGCCGCAGAGCCCGCGCCTGCAGACCTTCCTCGGCCAGCTGCACGCGTGACGCCTACTCGATCGCGTAGAGCTTGCCGTCGGTGCTGCCGATGTAGACCACGCCGTCGACGACCAGCGGCGAGGAGAAGAACGAGCCGACGCTCGACTGCCGGTCGACGGCGACGTCGGTGGCCTCGTGCCAGTTCGACGCGTACAGCAGCGGCCCGTTGAAGCGCCGCTCGGCCGTGAGCACCCAGCCGCGGTTGGCGCGCGAAGCCTCGGTCTGAAATTCCCACAGCACGGCGCCGCTCGCCTTGTCGCGCGCCTGCAGCACGCCGTTGAGGACGCCGACCAGGACCACGTCGCCCGCCACGGTCGGCGATGCGAACACGTAGGCGAGGGTGTCGTGCTGCTGCAGCGGCTGGCCGGTGGCCGCGTCGACGACGCGATAGAGCGCCGAGTCCGAGGTGGCGAAGTAGACGCGTCCCTGACTGACTGCCGGCGAGCCGATGACCCAGCTGCCGTCGGTAAAGACGTTCCAGCGCTCCTGCCCCGTTCGTGCATCGAGCGCATAGACATGGGCGTCGCGGCTGCCGCTGTAAACCACGCCATCGACTACCGCGGGCGACGACTGGAAGCCCTGCTGGTTGTGGATCAACGCATCGACTCCGCCCTGGAACATCCAGCGCTGCTGGCCGCTGCGCGCATCGACGGCGTAGAGCCGGCCGTCCCAGCTGCCGGCGTAGATCGTGCCGTCGGCATAGGCAGGCGATGCATGGACGACATCGCCGGTGCGGAACTTCCAGCGCAAGCTGCCCGACGCCGCGTCGACGGCGTAGAGATGACCGTCGCCGCTGCCGAAGAACACGGCGCCGTCGGCCACCACCGGGCTCGACAGGTAGACGTCGAACGCGTCGGGAAAGGTCTGCGCCTTCGGCTGCATGCCGTGCAGGCCGCGCGCCTCGAAGCGGCGCTCGCCCTCGCNGGCGAACTTCCAGAGCACTTCGCCGTTGCGTTCGTCGAGCGCGTAGAGGCGCCCGTCGTAGCTGACGNCGTAGACGCGCCCGTCGGCGATCGCCGGAGTCGACGACACCGGCCCGTCGGTGCGGCGCATCCAGCGCTGCCGGCCGGTTGCCGCGTCGACCGAGTAGACGTGCCCGTCGTCGCTGCCGAAGACGATCGCACCGTCATGCCACGTCGGCGACGAGACGATGCGCTGGCCGGTCGCAAAGCTCCACTTGACGCGATGAAACTGGCGCGGCGCGCTGCTGGCAGCGACGCCGCTGTGCGCGGCATCACCGCGAAACATCGATTGGGCGAGCGCCGGCAGCGACAGTGCAGCGGCCAGCAGCGGCCCGATCCAGGTCGCTGGCCTCATGGCTTCTTCTCCTCTGCGGCAGTGCCGGCCCGGCGCAGCACCAGGGGCGCTTCGAACGGACCTTGCTGCATCTGGCCACGGATCGTGCCGTCGGCGTCGGACCATCGGCCTTCGATGCGGAAGTCGGCCGCGCTGGCCCTGAGTGCGATGAATTGGGCGCCCTGCACGACATGGTCGACCGCCAGTGTCGTCGTGCGCCNGCCGACGACGACGAGCTCACCCGTGGCGATTCCGTTCGCGCCGTTCGCCAGCCTCAGGGTCACGTCGCGCGGGTAGCCGTCGAGCTCGTAGCGGCCGACCCAGGTCCCGGCGAGCGCTGCGCTCAGCGGCGTGCTGCGCTCCGGCACGTCGACCTGCGCTTCTCCGCTGCGCCGCAGCACCAGGGGCGCGGCGTGCCCGCCCTGGCGCAGCTCGCCGGCGAGCGAGCCGTCGGCGCGCCAGCTGACGCGCGCTTCCACGACCGGCCCGGGAGGGCCGGGGAAAGCAGCCGCCAGTCCCATGCGCAGGCCGCTCTCGCTCACCTGCAGGCCGTCGATCGGCGCCCCCTTCACGCCACGCCCGGGAAGAATGACCGAGCCGATCCACTCGCGCGCGTCGCCGCGAGCGATGTCGACGATCAGCGGCATCGGGGCGCCGGGGATCTCAGCGACGCCTTGCCAGCGGCCGGTCGGCTCTGGTGCCGCCGACGCGGTAGCCGCCGCGAGCAGGCCCACCGCGAGCATCGGGCCGNGGTGAGACCGGTGGGGCAGGCGCTGTCGGATCATGGGTTCCTCCACGTTGAACGTAGTGCCGGAGCATGCAAGGTAGCGCCCCTGACGGCGCAACGGAGCGACGATGCGATGAAGCGC
>JGI24140J50213_10000031_pt1 | contig 53272 bp, 46 predicted proteins | sample BarGraIncu00222A_FD_50213 | JGI IMG/M metagenome (IMG submission 50213)
AAGGATGTCAAATAGGCTCACAACATGGCCGCCGGCACCGAGGACTCGACACGTCAGGCCCCTGGCTGGCGGATCGCCACGATCGGCGGGGTTCCGGTGTACATCGGCAAATCGTGGCCGTTCATCGCCCTGTTCGTGGTGGCGACCTTCGGTCCCGGCATCGCTACCAGTCGCCCGGACCTCGGCCTTGGCGCGTACGCAGTCGCCGGCGGGTATGCCGTCCTGCTGCTCGTCTCGGTTTTGGCTCATGAAGCCTCTCACGCGGTCGTGGCAACCCGTCTCGGCTACCGGGTGAGTCGTGTCGTGGCTGACCTGTGGGGCGGGCACACTGCCTACGAAACCTCCGCGGCGCGACCCGGAGCGAGCGCGCTGGTGGCAATCGCGGGACCCGCCGCCAACGCGCTCCTTGCCCTGGCCGGCTGGCTCGTCCTGCCCTCCTTCCCAGACGGTGTCGCCTCCACTCTGGTCGGCGCGATCGTCTGGACTAATGCCTTCGTCGCCGGGTTCAACCTGTTGCCGGGGCTCCCGCTGGACGGCGGCTTCCTGGTGGACTCCCTTGTCTGGCGAGTCACGGGGAGCCGAGAGAGCGGGCTTATCGCCGCGGGATGGTGCGGGCGGGTCGTGACAGCCTTGGTTGTCCTGTACTTTGTGGGTGTCCCGCTGGTGAACGGTCAGTCTCCGGACCTGTTCGGCATCTTGTGGGGCTTGTTCATCGGGTCATTCCTGTGGATGGGCGCCACTAACGCAATCCGTACCGGCCGGGCGAGTCGTGTGCTGGCCGGTATTCGGATTGACGCCGTCTGGCGACGCGCGGGGGCTCTGCCCGCGCACGCGAGCGCCGCGCAGGCGCTTGCGCTGCGCACCAGCGGACCCGGTGGAACGGCCGTCGTGGTGGAGGATGAGGCGGGCACTGCGATCGGGCTCCTTGACGACGAGGCTCTGCGCGCGATCCCCGGGCAGTCGCTCGGAAGTGTTGCCGTGACCAGTGTGATGCATCAGCAACCAGAGGGGTGGGTAGTCGAGGCCACCCCTGACCAGTCGATCGCCACGGTCGTGGGCGTCATGCAGCACTTCGGGATCCGTGCTGTGCCGGTGCGGTGGCCTGGAGGCGCTGTTGCCGGCATCGTGCTGGCCGGTGATCTGGAAGCCGCACTGTCTCGCAGGCCTGCTCCGCCCGCCTAGACTTGTTCGTCATGAGCCCGCACAGCGCCACTGGCGCCGACCTGCGTCGTGGATCGTTTGCTGCCGGTGAGCGCGTGCAGCTGACCGATCCCAAGGGCCGACTGCACACCATCACCCTGGAGCCCGGCAAGCAGTTCCACACCCACCGCGGGCGGTTGGCGCACAGCGACCTCATTGGTGCTCCGGACGGATCGACGATCAAGAACACCGCAGGGGTTGAGTACCTCGCCGTTCGCCCCCTGCTGTGTGATTATGTGCTCTCGATGCCGCGTGGCGCTGCGGTGGTCTATCCCAAGGATTCTGCCCAGATCGTCGCCATGGCCGACATCTTTCCTGGTGCCCGCGTGGTCGAGGCTGGGGTCGGGTCGGGCGCTTTGAGCATGTCTTTGCTTCGAGCTGTTGGTGACCTGGGCCATCTTCACTCCTTCGAGCGACGTGAGGAGTTCGCCGACATCGCCCGCGGCAACGTTGAAGGCTTCTTCGGGGGTCCGCACCCTGCCTGGCAGATCACCGTCGGCGACCTGGTCGAGACCCTGCCGACAGCGGTCGGGGCCGGCACCATCGATCGAGTAGTTCTGGACATGCTGGCCCCGTGGGAGTGCCTGGGCGTCGTAGCCGACGCCTTGGCTCCCGGCGGCGTGCTCATCTGTTACCTCGCCACGGTCACCCAGCTCTCCCGGGTGGCCGAGGCAGCACGCGACCATGGCGGTTTCACCGAGCCGTCAGCCTGGGAGTCGCTGGTTCGTGGCTGGCACCTCGAAGGGCTGGCGGTCCGACCCCAGCACCGGATGCACGGACATACCGGCTTTCTGATCAGCACCAGGCGGCTGGCCCCGGGGGTCACGCCTCCGCTGCGAAAGCGCCGCCCCGCCAAGGGCGCCCTCGACGGCGACACGGAGCTGCCCACCGGCGACTGGTCACTGGAGGACATGGGGGAGCGGGCGACGTCGGAGAAGAAGATTCGGCGCGTTCGCCGATCTTTGACGGATACACCCACCACGTAGACCCGTGTCGCGTTAGGGTCGAATTGTCGGCTATCTCACTGAAGCTGACAGGCGACTCGAGGAGGTTCCATTCATGTCCGAGAACTCCCCCCAGCATGAGGATCAGCAGGGGCCCTCGGCCGAGACGGTCGAGCCGCTCGAGCCGGCCGAGGCTCTGCGCCAGCAGTCTCTGCTGTCCGAAGAGGTCGCCGGCCTGCGTCGGCGCCTGGCCGACTCACCGACTCGTTCGCGCGACCTCGAAAACCGCGTGTTGCAGCTGCAGACCGCGCTGTCGACCTTGTCGTCCCAGAATGAGCGTCTTGTGCGGACTCTGCGGGAGGCCCGCGAGCAGATCGTCACGCTCAAGAGCGAGGTCGACCGGTTGGCCCAGCCACCCTCGGCCTACGGGTTGATTCTCGAGTCCTACGACGATGCCACTGTCGATGTGCTGACCAGCGGTCGCAAGATGCGGGTTGCTGTCTCGCCGTCGGTGGACCCGAGCGAGCTGTCCGCCGGGCGCGAGGTGATGCTCAACGAGGCGTTGAACGTCGTGGCGACCTGTGGCTTTGAGCGCATCGGAGAGATCGTGATGCTCAAGGAGCTCCTGGGTGAGGACAGGGTCCTGGTCGTGGCCCATGCTGACGAGGAGCGCGTCTGCCGGATGGCCGACAGCCTGGACGGAGAACCGATCAGGGTCGGTGACGCCCTGTTGTTGGACTCTCGCTCGGGCTTCGTNTACGAGCGGATCCCCAAGGCCGAGGTCGAGGACCTCGTCCTCGAAGAGGTGCCGGACATCGACTACAACGACATAGGCGGGCTGGCCGGTCAGATCGAGGCGATTCGCGACGCGGTCGAGCTGCCCTACCTGCACCCGGACCTGTTTCTGGAGCACAAGCTGAAGCCACCCAAGGGGGTTCTGCTCTACGGCCCGCCCGGGTGCGGTAAGACGCTGATCGCCAAGGCTGTTGCAGCCTCGCTGGCTAGGAAGGTGGCGGCCAAGGAAGGCAAGCCGGTCGGCAAGTCCTTCTTCCTGAACATCAAGGGCCCCGAACTGCTCAACAAATACGTCGGCGAGACCGAGCGGCACATTCGCCTGATCTTCCAGCGCGCCCGGGAGAAGGCGTCGGACGGCACGCCTGTGGTGGTTTTCTTCGACGAGATGGACGCGCTGTTCCGCACTCGTGGCTCCGGTGTGTCCTCAGACGTCGAGACGACGATCGTGCCGCAGTTGCTGTCCGAGATCGACGGTGTCGAACGACTGGAGAACGTCATCGTCATTGGTGCCTCCAACCGTGAAGACATGATCGATCCCGCGATCCTGCGACCCGGCCGGCTCGACGTGAAGATCAAGATCGAACGCCCGGACGCCGAGAGTGCCCGTGACATCTTCAGCAAGTACCTCACCGCTGACCTGCCGTTGCACGAGCACGACCTGGAGGAGAACGGCGAGTCTGCCCAGCGCACGATCGAGGCGATGATCCAGTCGGCGGTCGAGCGGATGTACTCCGAGATCGACGCCAACCGGTTCCTGGAGGTCACCTATGCCAACGGTGACAAGGATGTTCTCTATTTCAAGGACTTCAACTCCGGGGCAATGATCCAGAACATCGTTGATCGGGCCAAGAAGATGGCGATCAAGGACTTCCTCACGACATCTCAGAAGGGCATCCGGATCGAGCATCTTCTGGCCTCGTGCGTTGACGAGTTCAAGGAGAACGAGGACCTTCCCAACACGACCAACCCCGACGACTGGGCTCGTATCTCCGGCAAGAAGGGCGAGCGCATCGTGTACATCCGCACGTTGGTCACCGGCAAGGACGGCACCGAGCCGGGTCGCTCCATCGAGGCGGTCGCCAACACCGGCCAGTACTTGTGAGCCCCATCCGTCGGTGAGGTTCCGGTCAGGCCAGGAGCAGTTGGAACCACGTCGTGCTGGTGTATGCGCCAAACCTGAACCCGACCTCGTCCAGGTGCCCACCTCGGTGAGCCCCAGGCTGCGGTGCAGGGCATTGCTGGGTGATTGGGCTGTGCCTCGACGGCAACGACCAGGTGGATACCGTTCCGGCGCAGAAGCTGGAGCAACTCGCCGTACAGCCGCGTCCCCAGACCCCTTCCGGTGGCATCTGGTGCAGGGTCGACCGATGTCTGGCGAATCTGCTGGCAGGCAGGGCGGGTCCGGAATGCTCCCGAGCAGGCACAACCGTGCACCCGGTGGTCCTCGTACGCCACCCGGAAGTGGTCCCCCCGTGTCCGTGCTGTCCGGTTTCGCCTGCCACCAGGGCACAGGTGGCTACGCATTCTGGAACGTCGCGACGCTCGTGCGGATTGAGTCAGCGTAGATAGCGGCGACCGCGCCCAGGTCCGGCTGTCAGGGCGGTCGAACCCGCAGCTGACTCAGGCGCGCCGGCTCATGGGCAGCGTCGCCAGCGCGCGCCAACCCAGCAGCCCAGCGCCCAGAAAAGCAGTGGCTACCGCGATGAACGACAGGGCCGTGCCTGCGTTGGTCATGGCACGCAGCACCATCGCGACCGCCACGGTGCCAACCAGGACGGTCATCCCGTCGGCTGTTCGCAGGGGCGCGCGGCCCGCGGCCAGCAGGCAGGCCAGCCAGCCGGCCGTCATCCCGGCAAGGAAGGGCCAGGCGGTGCTCGCGACGCCCAGCAACGAGCTGGTCTCGCCGTGGTTGTGTCTTCCGATGGCAGCGAACAGGCAGATGAGCCCGGCATCGAGAGCCAGGCCGACAAGGATCCTCACTCGCAGGACCCTAACAACTCGGTTCGTCACCGACCACGACCAGTAAAGCCTTCGCTGCGGCGCGCCTGGCCCTCTGCGGATCTGGCAGATTCGCCTAGGCTGGCGGCATGACGGTGCGTCGAGTGATGGGGATTGAGACGGAGTACGGCATCTCGGTGCCCGGTGATCCGACCGCCAACCCCATGTTGCTGTCCGGGTATGTTGTCAACGCCTACGCCAGCCTGCGTGGTTCGCGCGCGGGGCGCGCCAGCTGGGACTACGAGGACGAGATGCCGTTACGCGATGCCCGCGGATTTGAGATCCCCCGCCAGCTCGCGGATGCCAGCCAGCTGACCGACGAAGAGGACCCCACCCTGGCGAACGTGGTGCTCACCAACGGTGCCCGTCTGTATGTCGACCATGCACATCCGGAGTACAGCTCGCCCGAGGTGACCTCTCCACGAGCTGCCCTGTGCTGGGACCGGGCGGGGGAGCAGATCATGCTCGAATCGGTCCGGCGCCTGTCCGGGGTGCCGGGGACCGCGGGCGTGAACCTGTACAAGAACAACACCGATGGCAAGGGCGCGTCCTACGGCACGCACGAGAACTACCTCATGAGTCGCGCGACGCCGTTCTCGGACATCACACGCCACCTGATCCCGTTCTTTGTGGCCCGACAGGTGATGTGCGGGGCGGGCAGGGTCGGCATCGGTCAGGACTCCACGAACGCCGGGTTCCAGATAGCCCAGAGGTCGGACTTCTTCGAAGTTGAAGTCGGCCTTGAGACGACCCTCAAACGGCCCATCATCAACACCCGTGACGAACCGCATGCCGTGGCCGCCCTGTATCGCCGGCTGCATGTGATCATCGGCGACGCGAACCAGTGTGACGTTGCGGGACTGCTCAAGATGGGGACGACCAGCCTGGTGCTGGCCATGATCGAGGACCAGGCCCTCGATGTGGATCTCACCGTGCGCAAGCCCGTCGCCACCCTGCACGCAGTGTCGCACGACCCCAGCCTGCGAGAGCTGATCGAGTTGCGTGACGGGCGCACCATGACTGCCGTCCAGCTTCTCTGGATCTACTACGAGCAGGCCGAGCGCTACCTGCAGACCCGACACGGCGGGATCGTCGACGACGACACCTCCGAGGTGATGACCCGCTGGGCATCGGTGCTCACCAGGCTCGAGCGCGACCCCATGGAGTGCGCCCGTGAGATCGACTGGGTTGCCAAGCTCGCTCTCCTGCAGGGGTACCGGGACCGGGATGGTCTCGACTGGTCCGATCATCGGCTCAGGGCGATCGACATTCAGTGGTCGGACATCCGCCCCGAGAAGGGCCTGTTCCACCGCCTTCGCGAACGTGGTCGCATCGAGTTGCTCACCGAGGATGCTGCGGTGAAGTCAGCCGTGACCAACCCGCCCGAAGACACCCGCGCGTACTTCCGCGGTCGCTGTCTGGAGAAGTACTCGGCTCAGATCGCAGCTGCTTCCTGGGACTCGGTGATTTTTGACGTGCCGGGCCAGACGGCCTTGCAGCGGGTGCCCATGCTCGAACCCCTGCGAGGTACGCGTGAGGGTGTGGGCGACCTGATCGATCGCAGCCCCGACGCCTCGACTCTTTTAAGGGAATTGGCCGCCGCCAGCGGTTGACAGCGGGTTAGGCTGCAAAGGACGAAGGTTGTCCGGCGTTCTTGCTCTCAGTAAGACGAGTACCGGCCCCGATCAACGCCCGAGGAGGAACAAGATGCCCAGCCAGGAGCACAGCCGACCACAGCGTCGCGACGACACCCCGGATGAGGCGCCCGAGCCCACCGCAGCCACCCCTGAGGCGACCGCGCGCAAGGACGCGCTCGACGACGACATTGACAGTGTGCTGGACGAGATCGATGGCGTTCTCGAGTCCAACGCAGAGGAGTTCGTGCGCGGCTTTGTGCAGAAGGGTGGCCAGTGAGTCTCGGTTCTGGGGGCGGCGCCGGTCGGCTTCCCGCAGCATTCATGACCACGGGTTCGTCATCCTTCACGGAGTTCATCGGGGTGCACTGTCCTGAGCTCTTGCCGTCGCGGCGGCCCTTACCGATGAGTGGCACCTTCGAGCTACCGCACGGTACGACGATCGTCTCGCTCAGCTATGACGGAGGCATCGTCATGGCAGGGGACCGCCGGGCCACCATGGGCAACCTGATAGCCAACCGCGACATGGACAAGGTGTTCGCCGCCGATCAGTACTCCGCGGTCGGGATTGCCGGTACCGCGGGCCTTGCCATCGAGATTGTGAAGCTGTTCCAGGTTGAGCTCGAGCACTACGAGAAGATCGAGGGCACGCTGCTCTCGCTCGAGGGCAAGGCCAACCGGCTCGCGACAATGATCCGGTCGAACCTGGCGATGGCCATGCAGGGCCTGAGTGTGGTTCCACTGTTCGCTGGTTTCGACCTGCCGAGCCTAACCGGCCGGATCTTCTCCTATGACGTCTCCGGTGGCTGTTACGAGGAGCACGACCACCACAGTGTTGGCTCCGGCTCCCTGTTCGCCCGAGGTGCCATGAAGAAGCTCTGGCACCCCGGCATGGACTCGGGCGCGGCCATCCGGGTGGCCGTCGAGGCGCTCTATGACGCCGCCGACGACGACTCGGCCACTGGTGGTCCGGACCTCAGCCGAAGGATCTGGCCGACGCTGGCCCTGGTGGATGTCGACGGGCTGAGATTCCTGGACGACGACGCTCTCGCTGCGGTGGTCGAGCAGATTGTCGCCGACCGCCGCGGCAATCCCGGAGGTGCCCGATGACGATGCCGTTCTACGTCTCGCCCGAACAGCTGATGAAGGACCGGGCAGACTATGCCCGTAAGGGCATTGCCCGTGGCCGGTCCGTCGTGGTTCTGGGCTATGACCGTGGCATTGCGTTTGTGGCCGAGAACCCTTCCCGCGCCTTGCACAAGGTCTCCGAGATCTACGACCGAATCGCCTTCGCCGCAGCCGGTAAGTACAACGAGTTCGAGAACCTTCGCGTGGCCGGTGTCCGATATGCCGATCTGCGCGGGTACTCCTATGACCGCAGCGATGTCACCGCGCGAGGTCTGGCCAATGCCTACGCACAGACCCTTGGCACCGTCTTCACCCAGGAGTCCAAGCCCTACGAGGTTGAGATCGTGGTCGCCGAGGTCGGACAAAGCGCTGAACAGGATCAGATCTACCGCCTGACCTATGACGGATCGGTTGCCGACGAGCAGGGTTTCATCGCCATGGGCGGGGCCGGAGAGCACATCAGTGCCGGTTTGCAGGAGCGGTGGAGGCCAGGGCTGAGCCTGGGCAAGGCATTGGGACTGGCCGTGGACCTGCTGAGGCAGGATCCGGCAGGTGGGCCCTCCCGCACGCTGACAGCGACCCAGCTCGAGGTCGCCGTCCTCGACCGGGCGCGCCCGCGACGCACCTTTCGCCGTCTTGCGGGACCGTTGCTCGACGCGTTGCTGAACACCGAGGACCCGACCATGGATGTGCCCGTCGAGGACGACCCCACACCGGGGCGACATGACACGCTGACGGGCCAGAACCCGCCGCCCGAGCGGCCCGGGCCTGATCCTTCGTGACCATCGCAGTCACTGGTGCCAGCGGTAACCTCGGTGGCCGCGTGGCTCGCGAGCTCTCGGTGCGAGGCGTGCGGCAGCGGTTGATCGTTCGTGACCCCACTGCGGCGCCACAGCTTGAAGGCGCCGACGTCGCCGTCGCCTCCTACGCGGACACCGAGGCCATGGCCAAGGCTCTTGAGGGCATAGGCACGCTCCTGCTCGTGTCCGGGCACGAAGATCCCGACCGGGCCTCAGTGCACCGCAGCGCGGTCAAGGGCGCTGCCATGGCGGGGGTGGAACGAATCGTCTATACCTCGTTCATGGGTGCCGCGCCCAACGCCACGTTCCCCTACGCCCGTGACCACAGCGCCACCGAGATGGCGATCCGCGCGGCAGGGATCAACCTGACATCGATGCGTAACGCCATGTATGCCGACTCCGCGCCCCAGTTCGTCGGTATCGACGGGGTGATTCGGGCCCCTGCCGGGCATGGCCGGATCGCCTGGGTGGCTCGTGCCGACGTGGCGCGACTGGCCGCAGTGTTGTTGGTCGAGCCCGGCCACGAAGGACAGATCTACGACGTGTCCGGTCCTCATGCGATCGACCTGCACGAGACCGCCCGCATTCTGACCAAAGCCACTCGGCGGGCGATCACGTATCACGCGGAGACCCTTGAGGAGGCACACGCCTCGCGTGCCGGCCATCCGGACTGGCTTGTCGAGGGCTGGATCGGCTCCTACCTCATGCTCGATACCGGTGAAGGTTCGGTGACAAGCCATACGATCGAGCACCTCACCGGTCAGCGGCCGATGACGTTGGCAGAGTTTCTCGCTGCCGAGCCATCTTCCTTTGCCCACCTGTTGGGCTAGTCCGGGCCCGGAAACGACGACGCGGCTGGGCGGTTCTTGAAGGAACCGACCAGCCGCGTCGTTGTGCCTCAGAACTCAGCCCTTGGCACCGATCGTCTGACCCGAGCTGGCACTCTTGTCGTCCGGCTTCTGGTCCGTGGCCCTGGTGGCCTTCGGCTCGTTGTCCCTGACCTTGCTGGTGTCCAGCGTCACTGTCTTTGCCACGTCTTTGCCGCCCTGGGGATGGGTGACGCCCTTCGCGTGCTGGGAAGCGTGGGCAGCTTCAGGAACCGGCTTGGACTGGCCGGCAGGAGGTTCTGTCAGCTCCGGCGGGCCCGCGACCGCGACGCCGCCGAGGGCCGCAAGCATCTGACGGACGTTGCTGAGCTGAGCGTTGATGCTGTCGCGCCGCTGGGTGGCAGCAGCGAGCTCGCGCTCGGAGTCGCCCCGGATGCGGTCGGCCTTGGTCTTGGCCTCAGACACCAGCGTGTGCGCATGGTTCATCGCCTGTTCGAGCTGCTGTTCGGAGCGGGTCGCTGCCTCCTGCTGAGACTGCTCGGACTCGATGCGGGTCTGCTCGGACTGCATCCGCACGGTGGCCAGCTGCTGCTCCGCGGCAGTGACGTCGGCAGCGAACTCCAACGCCGAGGAGTCCCGACGGGCCGCAAGGGTGGTCTCGAAGTCGACCGCCGCGCTCGCGGACTTCGCCCGAGAGCGCTCGTAGAGAGCCTCGGCTTCCTCGCGCCGCGCCATGGCCTGTCGGTCTGCATCGTCCAGGATGCTGTCCGCCTGCCGTTTGGCGTCCTCCATGAAACGAGCAGCCTCAGCCTCGGCCGCGCTGCGCATCTCGGTTGCATAACGGTCCGCGCCCTGACGAGTCGCCGTCGCACTTTCGTCGGCGAGCGCGTGATGGTTGGCCGCGTCTGCCTGGGCGCGTTTGCGCAGCTCGTCTGCTTCCTGGTCGGCCAGCGTCAGGATTGACCCGATGCGATCGCCCAGGGTCGCGAACGTCGGTGCCGCGGCCTTCATCTGTTTTTCCTCAAGGGTGCGAGCGCGTTGCACGTGACGTTCCACCTCGTTGCGCAGCTGCCCCTGGGCGGCCTGGAGCTTGGTGACCTCGATGGTGCGCACAGCGGCCTCTTGTCGTGCCGCCGCGGTGGCCTGCGCCAGCTGGTGAACGTGCTGGTCCACCTGGGCGGGGTCATATCCGCGGAGCACGCTGCGGAAATGGGCGTTGGAATCGGTCATCGGGTTCCTGTCGTGGCGTTGGTTGATAGGGAGAGATGAGGTTCTGCGGTTTCGGGACCGGACCAGGAGCCGTCCGTGGCGGCTCTGGGGTGCTCGTCTGCCTTCTGCCCGGTTTCGGGCACGGCCAGTGCCTCAATAACGCCCTGAAGGTTTCCGAGCTGTTGGGTGATGTCATCGCGTCTGTCGGCCAGGACTTTGACTTCTGCGCGGGCTTGGGTAAGGAGCACTCGGGCTTCGGCGCGGCTGGCATCGGCGTCCGCTCTGGCCGCCGCCAGGGTAGTCGTTGCCTCGTCCCGCACCGCGCGGCGGTGTTCGTGGGCTTCGGTCTGGAGCGCAGATAACGCCTCCGCGGCACGTTCACGAAGCAACCTGGCCCCGCCCTCGGCCTCGTCCAGTCGCCGCTGCCCGCGCGTGGTCGCTGCCTCAGCCGTCAGATCGGCTTCAGCAACCACCCGCTGCGCGTGGGCCAGGGCACGGTCTCGGGTCGCGGTGGAGTCCTTGTCGGCGGCCTCGATGATGGCCTTGGCCTGGGCCCTTAGCCGCATTGCCTCAGCCGCGGCCTCGGCAAGGTGGGTCCGAACTCGCAGGCTGACGCGGGAGATGACGTCCTGAAGCTGACGGCGGCGCGCGGCGAGGTGGACAGAGCTCGTCTCGAGGTCGGCCTGACGGACCCGATCGGCCTCAGCCTTGGCGGTCAGCAACAGGGCGGCGACGGTGTCCTGCGTCCAGCTCATGTGATCGGCCGCGTCACCCAGGACGCGCTCAGCCTCCCCATTGGCTGCCTCGCGCGCGGCGGCGGTCTCGGTGGCCGCCGTAGACCTGAGCTCGGCAACCTCTGCGCGAGCCTGGGCCAGCTCCTGACCCGTCAGGGCGCGGGTGGCCTCGGCCTCGGTGTTGGCGGCTGAGATCGTCTCGAGGGAGAAGTCCTCGGCGGCTGCCCGGATCGAGGCGCAGTGTTGGTTGGCCTTCTCGCGCCGCGCCAGCAACTCGGCGGCGCCCTGCAGCTGTCGGGCTTCAATGCCCGAGGCCGATTCCGACAGTAGGGCTGAGTTCTGCGCACGCACCTGGTCGAGCTCGGTGGTTGCCAGAGCCCGCAGGTCCTTGCTCGTGGTGAGGGCAGCCTGGCGCATCTGGTCGGCCTCAGCCTGGGTGCTGGCAAGCAGGCTCTCGGTCGCCAGGTTGGCGGCGGTGGCGACCAGGGTGGCCTGGTCCGCCGCGTCGGCCACAAGCTGAGCCGACTCCTCCTGCGCCTCCGTCAAACGAGCCAGAGCCGAACGCTGGGTACTGAGGGCGTTGTCGTGGACGTTGGTGGCTTCAGCCAGTAGTCGCCTGGCCTCGTCATGGGCTGCCGTGGCCTCCTGGCGCATCTTGGAGACCTCGGCCTCGACCTCCGAGCGAAGGACGTCGGCAATCGCCTGAGCCCGGGACAGCAGGTCGAAGGCTGTTGTGCTGGGCTGGTGGGGGGCGAGGCTTTCGTCATCTGCTGTGTGCCAGGGGGCTCCTGGTGGGGCGGCCACGTGACCATGGTCCCATGGCATTCGGACCTCTCGGTCCGGTTTCCCGATCGCGGCCTGGCTCCACCCGCAGCGGCCTGTCGCGGCGGCGCCGAAGGTTTGTGTTGCAGGCGCCGGTTTGGCCGCTATTATGCGTCAACTCCGGCCGCCCGCAGAAGGGTCGTGCTGAACCCTTACGAAGGGTGTTCGACACTCCATAGAGTGAGGTCATGGATCGCCGCATCTTCGGTATCGAGAATGAGTACGGGGTTACCTGTACCTTTGACGGTCAGCGACGTCTGACTCCCGATGAGGTGGCGCGCTACCTCTTCCGCAAGGTCGTGTCCTGGGGTCGGTCCTCGAACGTGTTTCTCGCCAACGGCTCGAGGCTGTATCTGGATGTGGGCAGCCATCCCGAGTATGCGACCCCGGAGTGCGACGACGTCCGCCAGCTGGTCACCCACGACAAGGCCGGAGAGCGCATCGTTGAGGGGCTGGTCGCCGACGCCCAGCAACGCATTGCCGACGAGGGGATAGCGGGGGAGATCTACGTCTTCAAGAACAACACCGACTCGGCGGGCAACTCCTATGGCTGTCACGAGAACTACCTCGTCGGAAGAGCGGGGGAGTTTCAGCGGCTGTCCGACATCCTGATCCCCTTCCTGGTCAGCCGCCAGGTCATCTGTGGCGCCGGCAAGATCACCACCACATCCCGTGGAGCGACCTTCTGCCTCAGCCAGCGGGCGGACCACATCTGGGAGGGCGTCTCCAGCGCCACCACGCGGTCTCGCCCGATCATCAACACCAGGGATGAGCCACACGCCGACGCCGAGAAATACCGTCGGCTGCATGTCATCGTCGGTGACTCCAACATGAGTGAGACCACAACGATGCTCAAGGTCGGCTCAGCTGATCTGGTGCTGCGAATGATCGAGGCGGGGGTGATGATGCGGGACCTGACCCTTGAGAACCCGATCCGGGCGATCCGCGAGATCAGCCACGACATGACGGGCACCAAGAAGGTCAAGCTCGCCAACGGTCGAGAGCTGAACGCGTTGGAGATCCAGAACGAGTATCTGGAGCGTGCCAGTGAGTTTGTCGCCCGCGAAGGCCTGGACGACCCCATCCACAAGACCGTCCTGGACCTCTGGCAGCGGACGCTGGTGGCGGTTGGCACGGGGGACCTTGCCCTGGTGGGAACCGAGATCGACTGGGTGATCAAGTACCTGCTGGTTTCCCGGTATGCGGCAAAGCACTCGCTGAGCCTGTCCAGCCCCCGGATAGCCCAGCTCGACCTGGCCTATCACGACATCAACCGGGAGCGCGGCCTCTTCTACCTTCTCCAGCGTCACGGCAACACCGCCCGTGTCTGCTCCGACTCAGAGATCTTCGAGGCCAAGACGGTGCCGCCGCAGACGACCAGGGCCAAGCTGCGGGGTGACTTCATCCGTGCGGCCCAGGAGCACAAACGGGACTTCACCGTCGACTGGGTCCACCTCAAGCTCAACGACCAGGCGCAGCGCACGGTGTTGTGCAAGGACCCGTTTGCGGCGATCGACTCACGCGTCGAGCGTCTGATTGAGGGGATGTAGTCGCCCGGAGGTCGCAGCGCTGCCTGGCAACTTCACAGACTGCCGGAAACCTCACAGACTCTGGCGATATGGTGGAGGTAATCCCTGTACCAACGATCAAAGGTCATCGCGTGCGCTTGTCTCGGTTACGAATGGTGTCTCTGGCTCTCATACCCCTGGTATTCCTGGCGGGTTGTGGTTCGTCCAAGGCCCCGGCAAAGGCGAACCCCTTAGACATCGTCAAGATCGGCGGCACCACCAAGGCGCCGACACTGGTCTTCAGTCCTAAGCCGCTCAGCGTCAAGACGACGACCACCAAGGTCCTCGTCGCCGGCAAGGGAGCCACCCTGACCAAGGCGAACGCGATCATGTTCAACTACGTGCTGGTCAACGGCAAGGACGGCAAACAGGTCGAGAGCAGCTACGCCGCTCGACCTGCAGGCATGGACCTGTCCTCCGCTTCCCTGCTGCCGGGCCTGAGCAAGGGCCTGACCGGTCAGAAGGTCGGCTCGCGGCTGCTCCTGGCGATTCCGCCGGCGGACGCCTTTGGCGCTCAGGGCAATACCCAGGCTGGCTTCGGTCCCACAGACACGGTCGTCTTCCTGATCGACCTCGTCTCGGCAAGCACACCGCTGGCAACCGCAAAAGGCGTGGTGGTTGCGCCCAAGGCAGGGCTCCCGACCGCGAAGGTCGACGGTGCCAAGGCAGCGGTGATCACCGTCCCCAAGACCACGGCGCCGACGAAGCTTGTCGTTCAGCCGCTGATCAAGGGTGCCGGGCCGGTCGTGAAGTCCGGCCAAAACATCAAGGTCAACTACACCGGGGTGTTGTGGAAGAACGGCAAGAAGTTTGACGCCTCCGCCGACCACGGCTCATCTTTCGACACGCAGATTGGCGCCGGTCAGGTCATCGCTGGCTGGGACAAGGGTCTGGTCGGACAGACTGTCGGTAGCCGAATCCTGCTGGTGGTCCCCCCGGCGGACGGCTACGGGTCCAAGGGCACCACGGGAATCGGGCCCAAGGACACCCTGGTGTTCGTCGTGGACATCTTGGCAATAGTCTGATTCTTACCCTCGACCCTCGACCCTCGACCCTCGACCTGCAGATGAAAGGATCGATCATCATGGGCTTTGACCCCAGCACGACCAAACCAGAAATCGACTTTCCGGGCGACAGCGCGCCCACCGGCCTGGTCATTGAAGACCTGGTGCTCGGTGATGGGGCCGAGGCAAAGGCAGGTGACTCCATCAGCGCCCACTACGTGGGCGTGGCACACTCGACCGGTGAGGAGTTCGACGCCTCCTGGAACCGTGGTGCGCCGCTGGACTTCAACCTAGGCGCTGGCCAGGTCATCAAGGGATGGGATGACGGCATCGTCGGCATGAGGGTCGGTGGTCGTCGCAAGCTCACCATTCCTGCCGACCTTGCCTACGGAGACCGCGGCGCGGGTGGCGCGATCAAGCCGGGCGAGGCTCTCATCTTCGTGGTGGACCTGGTTGACGTGCACTGACCAGTGTTGCGGCGAACCGACCGGCCGCGGCAGCGGTCACAAAGGCGGCTTGGTCCTGCTCGAGGCCGCGCCCCATCGTCGACAGCCGAACCGGGCTGAGCGACAGCGCCTCAGCCAGACCGGCGATGTCAACCTCATGGAGCCGCAGTCGACCCGCGCTGCCTGCGGTCAGGGCTCGCGCCTGTTCCAGGACGCGATGACCGAACTGCCCGCCGAGCAGTGGGACGGGCAGGTCGGCCGGCGCCATGGCAACCCGGCCATAGGTCGTTAGCGAGTGGTGGGAGACGCCGCGGTGGCGCTCGCGCACGTCGGCTTCCGAGACGCGCAACGAGGCCACCGCTCGCCCCGCGAGCGCGGCGGTGGCGTTGATCGCCTCGCCTGTGGCCACCCCTGAGTAACCCCATCGTGAGTCGGTTCCCAGATTGCCCGGGCCCTGGGCGACGATGGCCACATCCGCTTTCAGAACGTGGGCGGCAGCCAGCAGACCAGTGTGGATGTTGACCGCCTCGAGGTCGCCGCCGAAGGCCTGACCCACGGTGATGGTGCCGGCGAGCCAGCCCGACTCCCGCAGCCCGGCCACGGTACGGGAGAACGCCAGCGGTAAAGCCCCTCCGTCGGTCATCACATAGACCGCACGGACCGCCGAGTCCGCCTGACGCAGTCCCGCCAGGATGGCCGGCACCGCGGAGTGCAGGTCAGCCATGATGACCGGCATCGCGTCGATCCCGCTCGCGTCGGCCAACACGTCATGGTGCGGGCTCTCCTGCTCGTCGACCCCCAGGACAATCGTCTGCAGCGGGGTGTAGCGAGCCTTCACGACGTGGCCACGGGTCGAGCTCGGATCCGCCGGCAGACGGTCGGGGATTGCCACGACCAGTGCCAGCCCGCCAGTACCCAGACCGCTGCTGAGGGCATTGACATTGAGCAGGACCCGATCTCCGGGCTGACACCTGCCGACCAGGTCCGTGTATGCCAGTGCCGGGATCGTCTCGCTGCCGGCGCCGACAGACGCTGCGCCGGTCAGCCTCACGTCGAAGATGGCAGCTCCGGGCCACTGTTCCCGGAGCCGTTCGACGGTTGCCTCGCGCCAAAGGATCACGCCGAGAACAGTAGTGCCGCCGACACTCCGCGTGGGACCCCGCGGTCCGGTAGCGTCGACCCCCATGAGCACAACGTTCAACGCAGCAGACAAGACCGAGCGTCTGCTTAACCTGGTGATCTGCTTGCTCTACACGCGAAGGCCGCTGTCTAAGGCCAAGATTCGTGACGCGGTGCCGCAGTACGGCACGAGCGCTTCGGACGAGGCCTTCGACCGGATGTTCGAGCGTGACAAAGACGAGCTGCGCGAGCTCGGCATACCCCTGGTCACTGAGCCGTTCGACATCCTGTTCGACGATGAGCCCGGCTACCGCATCGACCGTCGCGAATACGCCCTGCCAGAGATCACCTTTGCTGCCGATGAGCTGGCGGTTCTCGGCCTCGCCAGCCGGGTCTGGACACAGGCCACCCTTGCCGGACCCGCCGCCCAGGCGTTGCGCAAGCTTGAGGCTGCCGGGGTGGAGCGCGACGACTCCTCGTTGATCGGTATCGTGCCGATGGTCCGGACCGTTGAGCCTGCGTTCGAAGCTGTCAAGGATGCCGTGCTCGCCCGCACGCCGATGGCCTTCGCCTACCGGAAGACGGGAACCACAGAGCTGGCGACCCGTCACGTCCAGCCGTGGGCGATCGCATCCTGGCATGGTCACTGGTACCTGACGGGATTCGACTCAGACAGGAACGCAGTGCGGGTGTTCCGACTGGGCAGGATCGAGGGCAAGGTCACTGCCGAGGGCAAGCCAGGGTCGTATGAAGTACCGAAGGACCATCAGCCGACAACACTGATCAGTGCCGTCACTGTCGATCGCGATCCGCAGCCGGGTGTCCTCCAGGTGCGAGTCGGGACCGGGCACAGCCTGCGCAGGCAGGCGCGCGCGGTGGAGGCGCTCGAGCGCATGTGGTCGCTGGTCACCGTCGACTTCACCGATATCGACTCCTTCGCTGCGGAGATCGCCAGCTTCGGGCCGGATGTCGTGGTCAAGGGCCCCGCACAGCTGCGTGAGTCCGTCATGCACCTGCTGACTGGATCACTGGGACGCCAGGATGTCAGCCAGGGGGCGAACCCATGAGCGCCAAGAGGGGTTCGCCACGGGGGCAGGACCGGCAGCCGTCGGAGTCAGCCACTGCCCGGTTGTCGCGACTGCTGACGATGGTCCCGTGGCTGCTCAACCGGCAGGGTGTCCAGATCGAGGAGGCGGCGCGCGAGTTCGACGTGACGCCGGCCCAGGTCGAGGCTGATCTGGCCTTGTTGTTCCTGTGTGGCACGCCAGGGGGTTACCACGGTGATCTCATCGAGGCAGAGTGGGAGAGCGGCAGGGTCTTTCTCGGCAACGCCGACACGATTAACCGGCCGCTGCGCCTTGACGTGGATGAGGCCCTGGCCCTGATCGTGGGGCTGCGTGCTCTGGCGGCGGTCCCGGGGATCGGTGAACGTGATGCCGTCGTGCGTGCACTGGCCAAGCTTGAAGCGGCGACCGGATCGGCTGCCGCGGGAACCTCGCGCATCCAGGTGCTCATCGATGAGCAGACCAGCGGGGAGACCACTGCGCTGGTGAGGAAGGCCTTGGCCTCGTGCCGACGCATCCACCTTCGTTATCTGGTTGCCGGGCGCGATGAGTCGACCGAGCGCGACGTGGATCCCATGCGGTTGATCAACTTCGATGCTCACTGGTATCTGGAGGGCTGGTGTCACCGTGCCGAAGATGTCAGGTTGTTCCGGCTGGACCGGGTCGAGGCACTGCAGCTCCTGGACCAGGACGGGACGCCGCCGGCCACAGCGGCGCCCCGTGACCTGGGATCCGGGGTGTTCACCCCGCATGTCGACGACCAGCTCGTCAGGCTTGCGCTGGGACCGGGGGCAGTCTGGGTTGGCGACTACTACCCGGTCGAGAGCGTGCAGCGGACCCCGGATGGGGGGGCGGTCATCGAGCTCCGGACCGCCGACACCGCCTGGTTGCGCCGCCTGATGTGGCGACTGGGCTCACAGGCCGCCGTGCTCGCACCCGAGGAGCTCGCCCGAGAGGTTCATCTGGGTGCCCGTGCGGCACTTGATGCGTACACCCGGCCGCCCGGGTCACCACTGGTAAGCCGATAGAGTCCGTGTCATGAGGTGGGTAATGATTTGGGTGCTGCTGCTGGTCGCGTCCGGCGGATACCTCAGCTGGCGAGCCAGGGGCCTGTGGGGCAAGACCAAGGAGCTTGGTGCTGAGGTTATCGCTGCAGAACGTCGCCTCGATGAGGTGCAGGCTCAGGTGGACGTGCTGCGGCAACGGATCAGCTCCCCACAGGAGCTAGCCATCTTCACCGGCCCGGTCACGGCCCGCATCAAGTGGAACCGCGCCAGGTCTGACAGTCGCCGGGCGCGCCGACTACGTCGGGCAGCTTCCCTCCCAGCCTGGGCCAAACACGTAGACTGAGAAACGTCGGCTAGCCCGGCGCCACATGTCAAAAGTCCGCGTTTCAGATGACGAAAGGCTTCCCATGCGTTTGTTCGAGGGGTGGCACCTTGTCGTCCTTGCGTTGGTGGTAGTGGCTCTCTTCGGTTATAAGAGGTTGCCGGACGCAGCCCGGAGCCTCGGGCGTTCGATGCGCATCTTCAAGTCCGAGATCGACGAGATGAAGAAAGACGAGCCTGCCAAGCCCAGCGCAGCCAGCAGCGACACCGTTAAGGGCGAGACGCTCCGCCCGCCCACAGACCCGATCCAGGACCCGATCGTAAAGCCGGTGGCGGATCCGAGCGAGGCCCAGAAGCACAACCAGCCGCCGGCCTGAGCCACTCATCAGCAGCGATAAGCCTGCCGTTCCCTGAGGATCCACGCACACATGGCAGCACTGCGGCATAAACGCAAGACCGACGGACGTATGTCGCTGGGTGACCACCTGCGCGAATTGAGGCGGCGGCTCTTCATTGCCGCCCTGGCCATCGCTGCAGGCAGCGTGATCGGATGGCTCGAGTATGACCGGCTGTTCACGGCAATCATGGCTCCGCTGCGCCAGGTCGCCGCGGCGCGTCACGGGTTGGTCAACATCAACTTCGGGGGTATCACCCAGCCGTTCACCGTCCAGCTCCAGGTGGCCCTGTTTATCGGCATCATCGTGGCCAGCCCGGTCTGGCTCTACCAGGTGTGGGGCTTCATCGTCCCGGGGCTGACCAAGCGCGAGAAGCGCACCAGCATCACGTTCATCGCGGCCGCCGTGCCCTTGTTCCTCCTCGGGTGCTTTCTGGGGGCTCTCTCGGTGCGCAGGGCGGTCGAGGTGCTGCTCGGCTTCACTCCGGCCGGAGCCGCAAACCTGCCTGATGCGGCTCTTTACCTCAACTTCGTGATGCGTTTCATCCTTGCCTTCGGTCTGGCGTTCCTGCTGCCGGTGTTCCTGGTCGGCCTCAACGTTGCTCACATCCTGCCGGCGCGCATCATGCTCAAGGGCTGGCGGATAGCCGTCATCCTGATCTTCGTCTTCGCGGCAATGATGACACCCACCCCGGACGCCTGGACCATGCTTGCGCTCGCCTTTCCGATGGTCGGTCTGTTCTATGCCGCCGTAGGGATTGCGACCATCCTGGACAGGCGGCGGACGCGACGTGAGCCCGAGTGGACCAAGGTCCCCGATGACCAAGCCAGCGCGCTGTAGCCTCCGCCCGTGAGCAAACGCATCGGATTGATCGTCAACCCCACCTCAGACAAGGGTCGTGGCGCCGCCCTTGGAGTGGAGCTGGCGGCCCGGCTGGAGGGGCAGGGCCATGAGGTGGTCGACCTGTCCGATGAGACCGCGGCCGGCGCGCGAGACCGCGCGCTGGCCGGCATTGCCTCGGGACTGGACGTCCTGGCTGTGACCGGGGGTGATGGGACGGTCAATCTTGGGGTCAACCTGTGTGCGGGCACCGAGACGGTCCTGGCCATCGTCGCGGCCGGGACCGGCAACGATATCGCCCGCGCCCTGGANCTGCCGATTCACGATGCGCTGGGTGCGGCCAGGGTGATCTCCAGCGGCCGCATTCGCACCATCGACGCGGGCCGTCACACCGATGCGCTCGGCGTGTCGCACTGGTTCGCCGGTGTCCTGGCCGCAGGGTTCGACTCGGTGGTCAACGAGCGTGCCAACACCTGGACGTGGCCCAAGGGCCGAATGCGCTACAACCTGGCCATCGCCCGGGAGCTGCCCGTATTCACGCCGATTCCGTACGTTATTGAGGTCGACGGCGTCCGTCACAGCACCCAGGCGATGCTGGTCGCCGTGGGTAACGGTCCGTCATACGGTGGCGGGATGCGGGTGTGCCCTGATGCCAGCTTCGACGACGGGCTGTTCGACATCCTGGTGTTGCACCAGATCTCGAAGATCGACTTTCTCAGGGTCTTTCCGAAGGTGTTCAGCGGCAGGCACATCGGACACCCTGCGGTGGAGATCCTACGAGGCAGGCAGGTCCGGCTCGAGGCCGCCGGCATTGTCAGCTATGCCGATGGCGAACGCCTCGCGACGCTTCCGCTGACGTGCCAGAACATCCCGGCAGCGCTGAATGTCTTGGTTCCCCGCACTGACGTACCCTGAGCGCCATGGCTACCTCAGCGGACGCCGCACACCCCCAGCTCGACGCGTTTGCCCAGGGTTTTGACTTTGCCTTCGACGACTTTCAGGTGCAGGCGTGTCGCGCCGTTGCCGACGGAGCCGGGGTTCTCGTGGCCGCACCCACAGGGGCTGGCAAGACCATCGTGGGGGAGTTTGCGGTGTTCCTGGCGTTGGCCACCGGCCGCAAGACCTTCTACACCACGCCCATCAAGGCCCTGTCGAACCAGAAGTACGCCGACCTTGTCGCGCGCCACGGCGCCGACAAGGTCGGCCTGCTCACCGGTGACTCCTCGATCAACGGGGAGGCCCCGGTCGTCGTGATGACCACCGAGGTGCTGCGCAACATGATGTACGCCGGCTCGGGCACGCTGCGCGGGCTCGGGTTCGTCGTCATGGACGAGGTGCACTACCTTGCTGACCGCTTCCGTGGTGCGGTATGGGAGGAGGTGATCATCCACCTGCCTGAGGACGTCCAGGTCGTCTCGCTCTCAGCGACGGTGAGCAACGCCGAGGAGTTCGGCGCCTGGCTTGGTGAGGTGCGCGGCGAGACCGTGGTGATCGTTGAGGAGCACCGACCGGTGCCGTTGTGGCAGCACATGATGGTGGGCCAGAGCTTGTACGACCTGTTCACCGACGAGGTCTCCACCTCCAGCGGTGTTTCGGACCCGACCCGTGTCAACCCGCAGCTGCTGGAGCGTATCCGGGGCGGCGACCGGGCCGGGGGCCAGGATGGCGGCGCCGATGGACGCAGGCGCGGCCGGGACTCCCGCACCGATGTACGGGGCCGGCCTCTGCGCCCGCCCCGGCAAGGGAGCCGTTTCGGGGGAGGGCCGAGCCGCCCGGAGGTCATCGAACGACTGAACCGCGATGGACTGCTGCCGGCGATCACGTTCATCTTCAGTCGTATCGGCTGCACGTCTGCGGTGAGCCAGCTGTTGTCAGCGGGAATGCGGTTGATCCCCGCAGTGGAGGGAGAACGAATTCGTCGAACGGTTGAGGAACGTATCCAGGGCCTGGCCGACGAGGACCTTGACGTGTTGGGGTACTGGGAGTTTGTGGAAGGCCTGACCCGTGGTTTCGCGGCACACCACGCGGGGATGTTGCCGACCTTCCGGGAAATCGTGGAGGAGCTCTTCACGGCCGGCCGGATCCGTGCGGTGTTCGCCACCGAGACCCTTGCGCTAGGTATCAACATGCCGGCGCGCTCGGTGGTTCTGGAGCGCCTGGTCAAGTTCAACGGGGAGACGCACGCCGACATCACCCCGGCCGAGTACACCCAGCTGACCGGGCGCGCGGGTCGGCGCGGCATCGACATCGAGGGCCATGCAGTGGTCCTGTACAACCGTGGTCTGGACCCGCTTGCGGTCGGTGGCTTGGCGTCCACGCGTACGTACCCGCTGAAGTCCAGCTTTCGCCCGACCTACAACATGGCGGTCAACCTCGTGGGGCAGGTTGGGCGCTCCAGGGCCCGCGAGATCCTGGAGACGTCGTTCGCACAGTTTCAGGCCGACCGGGCTGTCGTCGGGATGGCACTGACCGTTAAGCGCAACGAGGAGGCCCTGGCGGGTTATGCCGAGTCGATGACGTGTCATCTGGGGGACTTCAGCGAGTACGCCTCGCTGCGCAACGAGATCGCCGAGATCGAGAAAGAAACGGCCAAGGCCCGGTCGGCCAGCCGGCGGGCGGAGGCCGCGGTCAGCCTGGAGAAGCTGCGCCCCGGCGATGTCATCAAGATCCCAGGTGGTCGACGCTCCGGCTACGCGATCGTCATCGCGGGCAACGCCGGTGGCAAGAAGGAGAGCGCCTCGCCGACGGTGCTGACCTCAGATGCGCAGGTGCGCCGGATCACCATCCTGGACATCCCCAGCCCGGTCGAGCCGGTCATGAACCTCGGCGTCCCCAAGCATTTCAACGCCCGAAACGCCAAGTCGCGCAAGGACCTGGCCGCGACGATGCGGATCAAGGTGCCTCACGATCAGCCGGCACAGCGGCATGCCGGCTCGGCGGTCTCTGGCGAGCAGATGCGGGTCAGCGAGCTGCGCCGGCAGATGCGCCGGCACCCCTGCCACGGGTGCCCTGATCGCGAGAGCCACGCACGCTGGGCCGAACGCTGGTGGCGACTACGCCGGGAGACTGACCGGGTGGCTCGCACGGTCGAAGGCAGGAGCAACTCTGTGGCTCGCACCTTCGACCGTGTCTGTGAGCTTCTGGTGGACCTGGGTTACCTCTCCGAAGGTGGCGCGGCGGTGACACCGCAGGGCGACTACCTCAAACGGCTCTATACCGAGAAGGACCTGCTCGCAGCGGAGTGTCTGCGCCTGGGACTCTGGAAGCGGCTGGATGCCGCGAGCCTGGCAGCGATCGTCTCCACTCTGCTTCACGAGCCGCGACGTGACGAGGGCGAGGTCGTGCCCCGGATGCCCAACGATGACGTGGCCGAGGCCCATGAGGCCATGGTCCAGACATGGAGCGTGCTGCAGGACAGCGAACGCTCGCACCTGTTGCCGATGACCACCGCTCCCGACGCCGGGATGGCCTGGATGATGCATCGATGGGCCAGCGGGCAGCGCCTTGAGCTTGTCCTTCGTGACAGCGAGATCGGTGCCGGCGACTTTGTGCGCCGGTGCAAGCAGGTCGTCGACCTGCTCGGTCAGATCGGTGACGCGGCCCCGGACCGGACGCTGGCAGTGACCGCGCGCCGCGCCATCGACGCGGTGATGCGAGGCGTGGTCGCGGCTGACCGGATTGACTGAGCGCGACGCGGGGCGCCGGCCAGGCTCGCCTGCCGCGGGCAGCGACGCTGAACCTGCCGGCACGTCCGGCCGCTCAGTGGTTGTCGCCCAGACCCAGTGCGTCAAGCACCCGGTTGAGGGGATTGGTCAGGCCGTAGCCCGAGGCCAGGGACGAGAGCAGGGTGATGTCGCCAACCTGGCGGGGGAGGGCGGCGTCAAAGTCCGGTATCGGCGCGTCAAGGGCGACCTGGACAACAAGGGGCGCAACGTCCAGATACGCCGACGCGGCTTCCAGCTTCTGTCGCTGGGCGCCCTTGATCTGCGGGTCGCCCTCGGCCAGGGCTCGACGCAGGCTGGCCAGATCGCCATACCGGTTGATCAGCGTGGCTGCTGTCTTCTCACCGATGCCTGCCACGCCCGGCAGCCCGTCGCTGGTGTCACCACGCAGGGTGGCCAGGTCGGCGTAGGCCTGGCCGCTGGGCACGGCGTACTTGCTCTGCAGGAAGTCCTGGGTGACGACGTCCGGGTCCCGCACGCCGCTGCGCGCGGTGTAGAGGACCCTGACACCAGCCTCGTCATCGACAAGCTGGAACAGGTCGCGGTCACCAGTGACGACATCGACCCGCTGCTGGCCGCGCGCGCGATGGGCCAGGGTACCGATGACGTCGTCGGCCTCGTACCCGTCACTGCCGATCCGGGCAATTCCCAAGGCCTGCAACGCATCCACAATCAAGGGCACCTGTGGGGTGAGGTCCTGCGGGCTCTCCTCCTGGACCAGGCTGCCTTCGGCTAGACGATGCGTCTTGTACGTCGAGATGGCGTTGACCCGAAACGCCGGACGCCAGTCGTTGTCCCAGCAGGCCACCAGGTGGGTTGGATGATGAGCGGTGATCAGGGTGGCCATCATGTCCAGGAAACCCCGAACGGCATTGGTCGGCGGCTGGTCGGGGTCGCGCCGCTGATCGGGCACGCCATAGAAGGCGCGGAAGTACAAGGAGGCAGAGTCCAGGAGCATGAGGCGCTGGGTCATCGGCTCTCTCCTAGGGGAGAGACCCGGTCGCTGCGGGCCGGGTGGAAACCCTTCCGGTTGTCGGTGGAAGGGCACACGTTCAGGTCTGTTGGGCGATAACCACACCCCGCACTGTTGGGCAGCAGCGGCGTCAAACCGCGGCAGGCCATGGCATGACAGCGCGTGCAGACCTGGGAGTTTTGGCCCTGTCTGTCAAGCGTGAACCTCAACACGTTGCCTCCGGGTGGCAGTGGGAATCCTGGTCATTCATGGCCGGGAGGATGTCACGTCGCCATCGTGCCATTAGGCAGTCCTGTGAAGCACGCTCTGCCTGCCGCCGCGTGCAGGAATCGAGACATCAGTAACCTTGGGCCATGGAGGATCTGGATCACCGCATCGTCGGGTTGTTGCTGCAGGACGGCCGCATGAGCTTTACCGATCTTGGCAAGGTCACGGGGCTGTCGACATCGGCGGTCCACCAGCGGGTACGCCGGCTGGAGGAGCGCGGGGTGATCCAGGGTTATCGCGCGATCGTTGACCAGAACGCCATGGGCATGCCACTGCTGGCTTTCATCTCCGTGACGCCGACAGATCCGTCAGCCCCCGACGACGTGCCGGACCGCCTTCGCGACATCAGCGGCATCGAGGCGTGCCACTCGGTCGCCGGGGAGGAGAGCTACATCCTCAAGGCAAGGGTCGCCACCCCCGGAGACCTGGAGGACCTGCTCGCGCGGGTTCGGACGTCCGCGGGTGTCTCAACCCGCACAACCGTGGTGCTCTCGACTCCCTGGGAGGAGCGATCCCACCTCACCGAGGGACTCGTTCAGTGATTCGCGAAGGCCGAAGGGCGCCCGAGCATCGCGCGCGGCGGGATCAGGGTGCCGGGCAACGGCGGCCACCAACGGTGCACGTGAGGGGGATCGTGCTTGGACGGTGGCCGCCAGCCCTGATGCGGTCGGGGAGTCAGTACGCCGCTTCCTGCAGTTCCAGGAAGTTGTCGACGCGCAAGAGGCCGAGCGCCCAGCGTTCTACCACCCGGATCTCGCGCCGTTTCTCGTCGTGGAGGAGCCGCGGGACGTGAGCTCGATCTGCCGGCCTCCGGTGAGAAGCTCACACCCCCCTGCCGCGAGGACGTTCTTCAGCCAGTCCGTGTCCGGTCCGTAGGTCAGCGCCACGACGTGGCGGTCCCCGGGACGGGGGAAGACATTGACTGGGGTCTGGGATCGCTCGCCGGACTTTCGTCCGTGATGAACCAGCACGCCCATTCCGGGCAGCCCACGGAACAGGGGCCCGGTGACTCGGTTCAGGGCGACCTTGGGGCATGCCTGCACCGTGCTTCGCGATCACACTCGAGTCTGGCACGATGCGAGGATGGGGTTTTCGAAGAGTCTGCTGTCCGACGGCGAGTACGTTGTGCTGAGTGTCCGCGCGCACGGGAAGGCCATGGCCTGGCCGGCCATCGTGCTCGTGCTGGTCGTGGGAGGTGTCATCGCCGTCCTGATGACCAAGCCCCACAACAGCGGGGTGGCACTGGCTGCTGCGGTGGTGGCCGTTCCGGTACTGATCCTCTGGTCGTTGATTCCCTTCCTGGCCTGGATCAGCTCCACCTACACCGTGACGAACCGGCGCCTGATCACCCGTCATGGCGTCCTTACCCGGACCGGGCGCGACATCCCGCTGTTTCGGATCAATGACGTGGCCTACAGGATGGGCTTGCTGGACCGGCTGCTGGGCTGTGGCACCCTCATCGTCTCCGATGCCACCGAGAATGCGGGCGTCGTTCTGCCGGACATCCCCCACGTGGAGCAGGTGCAGCTTCAGATCTCTGACCTGCTCTTTACTCAGGACGACGGCAATGACAGTGACGGCAGTCGCGTTCCTGGCGAGCCCCCTCGCAACAACCGCTGACCACCTGCTCGCAACGACACGTACGGGTGCCGCGCCCCCGATCTGGGACGCGGCACCCGACAGCGTTCGTTCAGGTCTTCAGACGAGCTGGTCGACCGAGGCCTTCCTGCTCGCAGCGGCCTTGGCGACAGCAGCCTCGTGGGCCTGTTCCACGCCACCGTGCTCGCGCCACCAGTCCTGGCCGGATTCGGGCAGGGTGTAGATGGGGTCGTAGTAGACGTACTCGTGCGACAGTGCCTCGGTGTCGGCGCCCTCGATGGAGGTGCGGTAGTTCTTGCGCCAGAACGACATCCCGTGTTCCTTGTCATAGGAGTCGACCTGGTGGACCCAGCGTTTGCCCACAAACGGCACGTCGCAGACGATGCGGGGAGTGGCGAACCCCGGCAGATAGCCCATGAGGTCGTGCTGCAGGCGCTGTGCCTCGGCCAGCGAGAGACGCCAGTGCTCGGCGAACGGAATCATGTCGCACATGTAGAAGTAGTACGGGGTGATCGAGGCTTCGTCCTGAAGAGCGAAACACAGGTCGAGCAGCTGCTCGACGGAGTCGTTGACCCCTCGCATGAGGACACCCTGGTTACGCACCGCCCGCACCCCGGCGTCCAGCATCGCGTTGGCGGCAGCGGCGACCGCCGGCGTCACCGACTGGGCACTGTTCACGTGTGTGTGGATCGCCAGGGCCACGCCCCGTTGCCGGGCCTTGGCCGCAACCCGACCGACACCCTCGACGACCTCGTCGGCCAGCCAGTGCTGCGGCAGACCCATCAGTGCCTTGGTGGCCAGGCGAATGTCCCGGATGTTGTCGATGTCCAGGAGCCGGTCCAGGAAGGACTCGAGGTTCTTCCAAGGCATGTTGGCCACATCACCACCGGAGACGACGACGTCGCGGACCGCAGGGGTCGCACGCAGATAGGTCATCATCGCGTCGTAGCGGTCAACCGGCTTGAGGTCGAACTTGAGCTTGGGGATGACTGGCGTCGAGTTGCCGACCAGGTCCATCCGCGTGCAGTGGCCGCAGTACTGGGGGCAGGTCGACAACAGCTCCGCCAACACCTTGGTTGGGTATCGGTGGGTCAGCCCTTCGACAGCCCACATGTCGTGCTCGTGCAACGAGTCGCGGGCCGAGAACGGGTGGCTCGGCCAGTCGAGGCGACGGTCGCTGAAGACCGGAAGCATGTAGCGGCGCACGGGGTCGGCGGAGAACGCGGCGGTGAACTCTTCGCCGGCGCTCGGCACGTCGTTCTGGGACTCACCGGTGCACGGCACCATCGTGTTCATCATCTGCGGCGTCACGAGCATCGACATCGTCGCACGCTCGGCCTGGTCTCGTTGCAGGTCGTCATAGAACGCGTCGGTGAGCAGATCACCCATGAGCGCTCGTAGACCCTTGATGTTCTTGACGCAGTGAGCACGCTGCCACTGCACGCTGGCCCACTCGGTCGCCGTGATGTGGCGCCAACCGGGCAGGCGGGTCCAGTCTGGCTCTACCAGCCGATGGCGTCGGTAGGCATAGGGCTGTTCGATCTTTGCGTCCATAAATGGCATGATACGGGAGAACTTGCGTAAATTGCATCACGCCACCGCAAGATCTGTTTACTTGGGCCAAAATGCAGGAGGAATCAGTGACTCTGTCGGTCGAACCCACCGAGAGCTCGCCGGTGGGACTACATCGTGTGCTCGAGCCATCCGGTGACCAGATCACGCTGCCCCAGGCCGCTGCACGGTTGGACGCCTCGCCGCAGATCTGGCCCGACGAGGTGCGGATCGACATCGAGACCCTGAACCTAGATGCGGCCTCGTACCGCCAGCTTGCCGGGGCTCACCGCACCGCTGACGACCAGATCGACGGTGCCGCGATCCGCGGGACCGTCCTGGACATCGTGGCGACCCGCGGCAAGATGCAGAACCCGGTCACCGGCTCGGGTGGCATGCTCATCGGGACGGTGGCCGAGGTGGGACGCGACAGCGAGCTCGGGCTTGCTGTCGGTGACCACGTCGCCACGCTGGTATCGCTGTCCCTGACCCCGCTGCGGATCACCGACGCTCTGGCCCGATGGGATGGGATGGGGGAGCGGGTGCCTGCTGCCGGCCATGCGATCCTGTTTGGCAGGTCCATCGCGGCCGTGTTGCCGGCCGATCTTGACCCAGAGCTCGCACTGATGGTGATGGATGTCTGTGGGGCACCTGCCCTGGTGGCTCGGCTGGTCCGTGAGTACGCCGCAAAGGGCCCTGCACCTTCGGTGCTGGTCCTGGGTGGTGCCGGCAAGTCCGGGTCGATGTCCCTGGCAGCGGCTGGGGACTCGGGGGCCGGTCGCCGTTTTGCCGTCGTGCCCAACCGCCGTGAGGCGCGCCTGCTGGAGGGCACCGGGCTGGCCGACCAGGTGGTCGTTGCGGACGCACGCTCGCCCCTGGGGCTGTCGGCGGCCGTCGAGGCGGCCGGTGGCCCGGCTGACATCACGGTCGTGTGTGTCGACGTCCCAGGGTGCGAGCAGCCGGCGATCCTGTCGACGGCGCAGGGCGGCACGGTGGTCTTCTTCTCGATGGCGACGAACTTCGCAGCCGCCGCGCTGGGGGCCGAGGGGCTGGCCGCTGATGTGCGCATGCTGGTGGGCAACGGCTACGTTCCCGGCCACGCCGACTATGCCGTCAGCCTTCTTCGCGGCAACGCCGCGGTACGTGCGCTGTTCGAGGGCAGGCTAGACACGAAGCAGACTCAGACCCTGTGACCACCCAACAGCCACGGAACCAGTCAAGAACGAGCGATCAGTCGCCACCATCAGGGGGAACCACCCTGTACCGTGGCGGCTTCGTGTACGGGGCCCCTGACCCCTTCGCGAACGCGTTGGTTGTTGCCGACAACACGATCGCGTGGATCGGCACCGACGAGGCCGCAGCCGGCCATGCCGACGGTGTCGATGCGGTGGTCGAGCTCGAGGGGGCGCTGGTCACGCCCACCTTTGTCGATGCCCACGTCCACACCTCTGCCACGGGTCTGGGGCTGCGCAGTGCCGACCTGAGCGGCGCCCTGTCCCTGCATCAGGTGCTGGACAGGATCCAGGAGGCCGCCCGCAAGCGGGCGGGCCGTCCGGTCTATGCCCCGAACTGGGATGACCAGCAGTGGCCCGAGCATCGCCCGCCGACGGCCGCCGAGCTCGACCGCGCAGCGTACGGCGGCGTGGTCTACTCCCCGCGGGTTGACGGGCACTCGGCGGTAATCTCCTCTGCCCTGGCGGCCGCATCTGGGGCTCGCAACCACCCGGGCTGGCACGACAGCGGGCTGGTCAGGAAGCACGCTCATCACGCGGCACGCGAAGCGTTCTACGCCGGGATCAGCGCGACGCAGCGCCGTGCCGACATCGACGCCGCCTTGAGCGCCGCCGCGGCAGCCGGCATCGGCCTGGTACACGAGAACGGCGGGCCGACGCTCAGCTCGGAGGCCGACTTCGCCGACGTGCTCCGCGCCGGAGCGTGTGGCCAGGGCGCCCAGGTCATCGGTTACTGGGCCGAACTCGTTGGTGACCCGGAGTCGGCCGCGGCGTTGGCCACTCGGAGGGGAGCTCGGGGGCTCGCCGGTGACCTCAACATCGATGGCTCGCTCGGCTCCCGGACTGCGGCTTTGCGGGAGCCGTATCTTGACCGGGGCAGCGCCGACACCATGGACAGTCCCGGCACCGTGACCGCGCAACACAGCGGGCAACCGTACCTCTCGCTCGAGCAGGTCCGTGACCACGTCGTTGCCTGTTCGCTGGCTGGCGTCCAGGGCGGGTTTCACGTCATTGGCGACGCCGGCGTCGACACGGCCATTGCCGGCTTCCAGGCTGCTGCACGCCAGGTCGGCGCGGCTAGGGTCGTGGCTGGACGTCACCGTCTGGAGCACCTCGAGATGGTGGACATGGCCGGTATCACGGCCCTGGTCGAGCTGGGGGTCACTGCCTCGGTCCAGCCGGCTTTCCATGCACTCTGGGGCGGGCCCGGTGGCATGTATGCCGCCCGACTGGGCGGCCACCGTGCCCACGCGATGAATCCATTCGCGACGATGCAGGAGGCAGGTATGTCTCTGGCGCTGGGCTCAGACGCTCCCGTGACGCCAATGAACCCCTGGCAAGCGATCCGTGACTGCGTCAACCACCACCACCCGGCTCAGCGGCTCTCGGGCGAGTCGGCGTTTCTCGCACACACCCGTAACGGGTGGCGCGCTGCCGGCATCGACGACCGCGGCTACCTTGGCCTCGGCCAGCCGGCGAGCTTCGCGCTCTGGTCAGTCGGTGGCGACCTGGGCTCTGGCGCCAGCAGCTCCCTGCCTGACCTGTCGCCCGAAGCCACGCTGCCCACCATCTTGCGCACCGTCATCGACGGTCGCACCGTTTTCGACCTGAAAGGGGTGTCATGAGCACCAAGCCCAAGCTGGAGCTCGACCCGGCCGTCATCGCCAAGGCACGTTCGCTGGCGCGCAAGGCGGGAGCGCCGGTAGTCAAGATTGCCAAGACCCACACCACAGTGTCCGTCGAGCGGGCTGTGCTGCGGCTGGCCGGGCTGTCCGGTGCCGACCACGAGGGGGTGCCCTGGGTTAACCACCTCGTCGACTCCGTCCGCCAGGACGTGGGGCTGGAACTCGGCGTGACCACGCCGGTGTTTGACGCGATGCGCCGTGGCGAAGCGCCCGATCTGTTGACGCTGGCCAAGAAGTCCGCCGCTGGTTCGGTCTCCTTCCGACTCCCACAGGGCCGTGACGGCCAGGCCGTTCGCAACCTCGCACTGCGCTCCGTACGGCCGGGGATGGCCCGCATCGACAAGAACCGGGTCACCCGGGACCGCCTGATCAAGCGACACGGCAACCCGAAGCAGCGGCCGTGGATCTATCTGATCGTGGCCACCGGCGATATCTACGAGGACATCCCGCAGGCTCAGACCGCCGCCCGTGAGGGCGCGGACATCATCGCGGTCATCCGCTCCACCGGGCAGTCTCTGCTCGACTTCGTGCCCGAGGGAGCGACTCGTGAGGGGTATGCCGGCACGTATGCCACCCAGGAGAACTTCGCGCTGATGCGGGCCGCGCTGGACGACGTGTCCAAGGAGCTCGGGCGCTATATTCGCCTGGTCAACTATGCCTCCGGCCTCTGCATGCCCGAGATCGCGACCCTGGCCGGCCTCGAGCGGCTCGACATGATGCTCAACGACTCGATGTACGGCATTCTCTTCCGGGACATCAACCCGATCCGGACCTTCGTCGACCAGCGCTTCTCACGGCAGATCCATGCCCGAGCCGGGATCATCATCAACACCGGCGAGGACAACTACCTGACAACGGCCGATGCGGTCGAGGCGGCACACACGGTTACCGTCAGCCAGCTGATGAACGAGTACTTCGCCAAGGAGGCAGGGCTGCAGGACTGGCAGCTCGGCCTGGGACACGCGTTCGAGATCAACCCCGAGATCCCCGACTCCTTCCGGATGGAGCTGGCCCAGGCACTTCTGGCACGTCAGTTGTTCCCTGATGCGCCGCTGAAGTGGATGCCACCCACCAAGCACATGACCGGGGATGTCTTCCGCGGCTATCTGCTGGACGGGTTCTTCAACCTCGCGGGGGCCATGACAGGCCAGGACATCCTGCTGGTGGGCATGATGACCGAGGCCGTGGTCACCCCGTTCCTGTCCGACCGTGACCTGGCCCTGCAAAACGTCCGCTACGTTATCAACGCGGCCGGCGGGCTGGCCGAGGACTTCCACCCGCCGCGCGACGGGTTCATCCAGACCCGTGCCCGTACGGTGCTCTCGCAGGCCGTTGACCTGCTGGAGAAGATCGTAGACGACACGGGCGAACCAGGATCGGTTCCCCTCCTGCAGGCCATCAGTGACGGCACCTTCGGGTTGATGAAGCGCCCCGCCGATGCCGGCAAGGGCCTTGACGGCGTGGTCACGTGCGCGCCCGGCTATGACAACCCGGCCAGCACGTTGTTGGAATCAGGTGCCGGAAAGTGAACGCCCGTGACAAGCTTTCGACGAAGGCGTCGTCCACGACCCCGGACATCATCCGGCCTTACGGCGACACCACCGGCGACGCCATGGTGCAGGTCTCCTTCACGTTGCCGATCCCGCATGACAAACGCGCTGAGGGCGCTGCCCTGCAGCTGGCCGCAAAAATGGGCTTGGCGCCTGCGCTACTGGTTCATGCCAAGGCGATGGGCTCGGACTTCACCTTCTTCATTGTCTACGGCAGCGTCAGCCATCTGGTGGACCTGCGCGATGTCGTGGTCATCGAACGCGAGTTCGCGATGCTCAGCGCTAAGGACGTCAACGCAGCCATCAAGAAGCGGCTGCGGCGCAAGCTCGTCGTGGTCGGTGCCTGCATCGGAACGGACGCTCACACGGTGGGCATCGACGCGATCTTGAACATTAAGGGTTTCGCGGGGGAGAAGGGCCTGGAGTACTACAGCGAGATCAGGGTCGTGAACTGTGGAGCACAGGTGCTGGTACCCGAGCTGGTCGCCCGAGCGCGTGCGGAGAAGGCTGACGCGGTCCTGGTCAGCCAGGTCGTCACCCAGAAGGATGCCCACATCCACAACACGATGACCATGTCGGCCGCCTTTCGTGAGGCCTATCCCGCAGGGAAGGTGCCGCTGCTGATCGTGGGGGGCCCCCGGTTCGATCAGGGTTCGGCCGCGGCCCTTGGTGTGGACCGGATCTTCGGCAAGGGAACCACGCCAGGGGAGGTCGCGTCCTACCTCGTGCATGCCATTGGCGCAGCGCCAGGAGCCGCACCAGAGTCCTGACCTTGCCCGCGGCAGCCAGCCGGAGCGCCACCGTGCACATCGGTGTCGGCCCGTGATTGGCCTGGGGTCGACCGGGCTGGAAATGGTCGGTGATGTAATGGGCCTTCCCGCGTCCCGGTTCAGTGCCGAACTCGCGTCCCGCAAGCACTCCGAAGGAGCAGGAAGATGAGCAGCACGCACGGATCAGCTGCGGTCGGTATGACCGTGACGCACCGTCGATACGTCCCGTACAGCCACGCCCATTACGCCGGCAACCTGGTGGACGGCGCCTACTCGTTGGCAGCGTTCGGTGACGTCGCGACCGAGATGTGCATCCGCACCGATGGCGACGAGGGCCTTTTCGCCTCCTACAGTGACGTGCAGTTCCGTGCGCCGGTCCGGGCGGGCGACTGCATCGAGATCGAGGCGACTCTGGTCCGAGTGGGTTCGCGCAGCCGTGAGATGAGCTTCGAGGTCCGGGTCGTGACGCGAGGCAGCTCGGGGGCGGGCGACTCCGCGGCCGAGCTGCTGAGCCAACCACTCGTGGCCACCACCGCTCGTGGCGTCGTCGTCGTGCCGGCCCTTATCTGATCGACACCGGCGTGTTCGGCACGACACGCCAAAACCTGGAAAAGACTCAGTAAATGCACCAGAATTCGGCGGGCCGCTGACCTGCGGTTTTGTGCATCGTCGCAGGTGAACGCAGGGTTGACAGCAGGTGTGGAACAGGTATGTTCGAAGCGTTGGCCGCCGCTGAATCATCACTAAAGCGAAGGTCGCAGGGCATGGGTGCTCTCGGGGTCCATGGCGATTCGGGTGTGGAACCGTCATGTGGAACCAGGTCCGCGGGAGCCTCTGTCAGGTGACACGTCGCAGGGCATCGGAGGCGGTTGGCGGCAGAGCGCGTGCTCAGTAGACAACAACGTCGGGTCGGCATCCAGTCGCGTCGCCGTTGGTCCCAACGGCGACGAGCCCTGCCGCATCCGGTGCCACACACGCTGAACAAGCCACTGCACCGCCCACGCGGCGGTGCAGTGGCGCGCGGTGGTGATCTAGCCTGAACCGGTGTATCGCTACCCGCTTGCCGTTGCCGCCGGACTGGCTCTGTGGCTGGCATTTCCCTCTCATGACCTCTGGATCATGGCGCCGATCGGTGTCGGGCTCCTGGGGCTGGCGACGTGCGGGGCTTCTGCCGGGCAGGGCGCTGTGCTGGGAGTGGCCGCTGGGCTGGCGTGCTTCCTTCCGCTGCTGTCCTGGTCTGGTGTCTACGTCGGCGCACTTCCGTGGATCGCCCTGGCTGTGCTGGAGTCCCTGTACATCGGGCTGCTCGGGCTGGCGTGCGCCCTGCTCCAGCGCGGAAGCTCGCCGTCGGCGGTCGCCAAGGTGCGGCCCATGGTCGTCGCGATGGCCTGGGTCGCCCAGGAAGAGCTACGCGACAACACTCCGTTCGGCGGATTCCCCTGGGGACGTCTGGCCTTCAGCCAGGCCGACTCGCCTCTGGCCAGGGTGGCCACCCTCGGCGGCGCTCCTGCGTTGACCTTCGCTGTGGCGCTGGTGGGAGGACTGCTCGCGGCGGGCGTGGTCCGGCTGATCAGCAGCCGTCGACCATCGGGGCAGTCGGGCATGGGCAGTAGCGGTACGGCTCGCGGTGTCCTCCTTGCCACGGCGAGCTTTGCCGGCGCGATCGCCGTCATGGTGCTACCCCTTCTCATCGTCTTACCGACCGGTGGGCCAACTGGGCAGTTCCTGGCAGTACAGGGCAATGTGCCTCAGCCCGGTCTGAACTTCAACGCCCAGCGTCGGGCCGTCCTGGATGACCACGCGAGAGTCACACTGCAGGCGGCCGCATCGGTGACGGCCGGGACCTTGCCCAAACCGGACCTCGTCGTGTGGCCAGAGAACGCTTCGGACATCGACCCGCTACGCAACCCCGATGCCTCCAATGTCATCGACGGCGTCGTGGGCGCCATCAACACGCCGCTTGTTCTGGGGGCCGTTCTTGACGAGCCGCGACCGATGGTCTCCAACGCCAGCCTCTTGTACCTGCCGGGCCGTGGCCTGGCCGCCCGATACGTCAAGCGGCATCCCGTCCCGTTCGCCGAGTACATCCCCTTTCGCTGGTTCTTCCGGATCTTCAGCGACAAGGTCGATTTGGTCTACTCAGACTTCACCGCCGGCAAGACCGTCGGCGTGTTCCGGGTGCCTGCCCGGAACGGGGCGAAGATTGCGGCCGGGCCCATTATCTGCTTCGAGGTGGCATACGACGGCTTGGTCCGGGATACCGTTGACCACGGCGCCAACGTTCTGCTCGTCCAGACCAATAACGCCACGTTTGGGTACACAGACGAGTCCGTCCAGCAGCTTGCCATCTCCCGAATCCGCGCCATCGAGCACGACCGTTCGATCGTGCACATATCTACGGTTGGGGTGAGCGCGATGATCACTCCCGATGGAACCGCTCATCAGCGCAGCGCGTTATTCACACCGGCGGTGCTTTCTGCGGATCTGCCGCTGCGCACCGATCGCACGGTGGCGGACCGGGTTGGCTCCTGGCCTGAGAACCTCGCCAGCGCGGGTATCGCGGCTCTGTTGGCTCTGCTGGCTTTGGGACGCGTGCGCCGGCGCAGATAAGGTCGGTCACTGGTCCAACGAAGGCCCCGTTTCTCTGAAGGAGGTTCATGACACAACCGAAGGTCCGGCCGCCGATCGGCAGGATCGTGGTGCTGATCCCGACCTACAACGAACGCGAGAACGTCTCGCTGATCGTGTCCCGGTTGCGTGCAGCGGTGCCCGAGGCCGACGTCCTGGTCCTGGACGACAACTCACCGGACGGCACGGGGGCCGTGGCCGATCGGCTGGCGGCTGACGACAGTCAGGTTCGGGTCCTGCATCGCACCAGCAAAGAGGGGCTAGGAATGGCCTATCTTGCTGGCTTCGCCTGGGCCCTCGAACGGGGCTACGACGTCATGGTTGAGATGGACGCTGACGGATCCCATCAGCCGGAGCAGTTGTGGTCGCTTCTGCTGGCCTTGGCCGACGCCGATGTGGTGCTTGGCTCCCGCTGGGTTCACGGCGGGTCGGTGGTCAACTGGCCGTTGCCTCGCAAGGTTCTCAGCCTCGGTGGCAACGTGTATGTGCGCATGCTGTTGGGTATGCCGATCAGCGATGCCACCGGGGGATTTCGCGCCTACCGTGGGTCCGCGCTGCGAACCTTGGACCTGGGCCAGGTCGCCTCACAGGGGTACTGCTTCCAGGTCGACCTCGTGTGGCGCGCGATCCGCGCAGGCCTGACGGTGGTTGAGGTGCCGATTACCTTCATCGAACGTACGATCGGAGACTCCAAGATGAGCCACGACATTGTTAAGGAGTCGCTGCTCAGCATCACGGTATGGGGCGCACGGTACAGGCTCGGTCAGGTTCGCTCGATCTTTCACAAGGAGCCACGGTGGCACCAACTCGACGCCTGACCCGTCACGGCCGGCGGCGTCCACGGTGGGGGTGGTACGTCTTCATTTCGCTGCTGATCGTTCCGGTGGCCGAGATCGCGGTCATCGTCGCGGTAGGCAACGTGATCGGCGGCTGGCAGACACTTGCCCTCTTGCTGGCCGAGTCGGCGCTAGGTGCTTATCTGGTCAAGCACGAGGGGAGCCGATCGTGGCAGGCTCTGAAGGTTGCCCTGACCACTGGTCAGATGCCCGGGCGGGAGCTGGCCGACGCGATTCTCATCTTGATCGGTGGCACCCTGCTGCTGACCCCGGGGTTTCTGACCGACATGGTGGGCTTCTTCTTCATCTTGCCGTTCACGAGACCGATCACCCGGGGTTGGTTGCAGCGAGCGGTTGAGCGTCGCCTTGTCGGCAGGTCGGGCATCATCCGCGGCGAGGTTATCTGAGCGCCGCTCAGGGGTGNGGNGCGTGGGCAGCAACAAGCCCCACGGCCATCGGAGGGCAGCGGGGCTTGTCAGTCAAACCTGGGTCAGGAGGCTGTGCGCTTGCGGCGCGGCTTCTCTCCGCGCGATGCCCGAAGCAACGCAAGTCGTTCCTTGAGCAGCTCTTCGAGCTCGGGGATGGATCGGCGTTCAAGCAGCATGTCCCAGTGGGTGCGAACCGCCTTGACGTTCTTGTACTCCGGGTCGGGTCCGTCCACGAGCCGGGCCTCGACGCCGCACCGGCACTCCCANACGGAAGGGACGTCCGCTTCGACGGAGAACGGGAGCTCGCTGATGTGCTTCTCGGGGCAAATGTATCGGACGATCTGACGCTCGCTGAGCACGACGTTCGTGTCGGTCTCCATGCTCAGCGCACTCAGATTGGTACCACGAAGTGATCGTTCGGCCATAACGGGTGCTCTCCCAACTTGCTGCCACGCAAGTGTGCGCGGGGTTCACTGGGCACAACGCCGCAGTCAGGTTCAATGTTCCGGCGTCGGCAGATGCCGACCGAAGGCCATCCTACCGTGGTTGGGGGAGCCGTATGGGGGTACCGGTGATGTGACCGCGGGGGACGCCTTCCTGGGCCAACGACGGCCTCGCCTGGTAGGGCTGTGGCGGGCAGGAACCTGTGACGGCAAGGGGTCAGTCAGCGGAACGAACCGCGCGCTGAGCGCGATGAGCCGGGTGGTTGGAAGACATGAGCGTGCCCCTGAGTGAGAAAGGAGGTCCGAACTCTCATGCCGTGTTCGAAGTCTGCTAACGGTTCAGCGCCCATAACTGACCACGGCTGGGTACACCTTAACGACACTTGGGGATGCCAAGGCGGTAGCCCTAACCCGGCACTAAGGGTCCAGCGGGTCAATGACGTTGCACGCCAAGACCCCCCAAACAAGTTTGCGAGCACGCCGTCACCTTTCCTGCGCCCACGTGTTATCACCGCCCACGGTGGATCGCCGATCAGCTCGACATGTCATTGCGGCAGCACCGGTGAAGCGCTCTACCCAGCTGGCAATTCGCGTCTGAGGCTGGAACAGCAGTCGATCCCGGAAAGGTCTGCTAGGCGGTGTCCACTCGGCTAAAGCGATTGAATCGTTCGTGGAACCTGCTTCGCAATCCTCGCCGCGCTGCGTGTGATGAGTGCGAGTCCTCAAAGATGACCCACAGCTTTTCCCCGCATTCGCAGGACAACTCGTTCTCTTCGCGCTGCAGCCAGATCTCCCCGACCGGCCGGAATTGGTGAGAATGTACTTCACCCATCGCCCCTGTCCCTTCGGCGACACACCCAGAACAAAGAAAAGAGTATGCGGTTCTCACCTTGGTGGGCAAGAGATCCGGAGATGGAATGAATGACGTGCGTCATGGTTGAGCTGGCTGGATGACGTCGCGTTGTTTCGCGATGAACGGGCGTTGGTTCGCTGGAAAATCCTGGCGCCACCTGGGATCTGCCGGCAGTCGGACGCCCGCGTAGGCTGCACCCGGACTAAGGACCCAGCACAGTCGGGCGCTGAGGGGTTCCCACCCAGGTTGGTAGGGCTGAGGGACCGTTGGCAGCGCATAACGAACCAGAGTCCACGCCGATGGCTACGCTGCACCAAGGGTCTGTTCACGGGTTCTAGGGCAGGAGGGTGCCATGATCCACGAGCACGTTGTGGTCTTTGGGGCTACCGGACGGGTGGGTGCCGAAGTAGTCGACCGGGCCCTGGAAGAGGGGCACCTGGTCACCGCCGTGGCCCGTGATCCAGCCACAGTGACTCGTNGCCATGACCGGCTCCGGGTTNTCAAAGGAGACACCCTGGACCCACCCACTGTTGTCGCCGCCCTGAGCGACGAGGTTTCACCCGTCACGGCGGTCGTGATGGCTGTCGGAGATGATCCGCGCAAGGCTTCCACCCTGGTCACCAACTCGGTCATCAACATCATGGCAGCCATGACGGAGAACGGTGTCCATCGCTACCTGGGGATCAGCGGAACCGCCCAGATGCCCGCCACCGCGTGGGGTCGAGTGAGCCAGCTGGTCGGCTTGTCGTCGTTCAAGGCCGCCGCTGATCACCAAGGCGCCTTCGACGTCATCGCGGCCAGCTCCCTGGACTACGTGCTTGCCGGCTGTCCCCACATCAAGGAAGGACACACAACCGGCCACTACCAGCAGCAGCCTGGCCACTTTCCCGGCGGCTATAAGACGATCACCCCTGGCGAGGTCGCAGACTTCCTCGTCCGGCAGCTCCAGACTCCCAGCTACCACCGTCAGATCGTCGGAATCTGGCACTGACAGGCACGAGTCAGTCCGGTGCCTGTCAATGCCATTTGCCGGTCAAGGAGCACCTCATCGGAGCGTTGAGATCCCAGTGGGCGGCGACGTGAGGCACGTCCAGGGCGACTCAGAGGAGGTCGGCAGGTACTCGTGCATCATCTCAGCTTCCTCGGCTTCGATCCCGGTCAGTGCGGCGAGGATGGCGCGTCGCATTCCTGAACGGATCTCAGCCTCGGAAAGTGTGGCGATTCGCGCGGAGTCCCCAGCGAGGATGTACGCCAGCAGGTTGTCGGCCAGCCCAAGCGCCTTCTCGACGGATCGAAGCTGGACCTCAGTAATCGTCCAGTCGGCGTTGAAGATCTGGTAGAGCGTCGCGGGCGACAGCTTTGCTGCCTCGGCTGCCTCTTCTACCGTGCTCTGGAGCCCGACCTCGTTGCGGACGAGGCGCCCGATCAGCCTGCGTTTGTTGATCTCCCTTGTGGCTGCCACGATCTCGCGCAGTCTCATGTCCCCCAGCCCCCCAGTTCGTTACCTTGGGCCCCGTCTACGTAACCCCCTGATGAGCCCGAGATGCTTTGCCTGTCTATCCCAATTGGCTCATGGCCGCAAGGGATTCGGTGGATTTCGCGTGCAGCCCTGGCCCGGACAAACGTGTGCGAACCCGCGTTGTCAGGAAGCGACTGGACGCATCGGGCGCCGACGTGGGAACCGCAGGAGGAAAGCCAGAGCCGCCTGGGCCATTGGCCTGCTTGGGTCGCGCTGACGATCTCACGGTCCCGGGGGACATTCAGACTTCCGTCGGGGGGTCAGCGGAGGAGATGTTGCCTTGATCCGGAACAACGGTGGGGGAGTGGGTTGGAGTTGGTGCCCCTGGAGCTAGCCCGGACTGGGCTGGCGGCGGTGGCCGACAACGGTGGGACGGAAACGATGCGCGCGAAGGCGCCTCGCCGGCTCTGTCCGAGGTCGTGACTGCGATCAGCAGGATGATCACAAGCACGGGCAATGCCTCAGGGCGACCACCTAGCGCCAACAACGCGCCGCCAAGGCCGCCGGTGAGACCTCCGCAGCCGACGGTCACCTGAATGTTGGCCTGGCCAGCTTCGCCGCCCACCGGCAGGGTAACGAATTACAGTAATTTACTAACTGCGTCACCCGAGCGAAATAGCTGGAAAAGACGTTTGCTTGTGCTCAAAACGGCGCGGGCGCATAGCTGGAGGGCGTGCTGTGTGTGCGGCACGGGTGTTGACCCCGGGTGGCTTACCGATGTTCATTTGACTCCGGCAAGCACACGAAGGCGTTGCTGGTGGTGCTGGGTCGGCCGTGGTCGTGGGGTTTAGCCGATAATCTACATTATGTTAAGTTATCGTGATTTGTGGTGTCAGGCACCTGCGCGGCACTCCCCCTAGGGACCGCCGGGGCCGCCAACTCCTGCTGGTGGTCCACCGGGCACGGCGCCTGAGCCTCCTGAGCCCGGCGGTGGTCCGCCGGTACCTCCGGGACCGCCGATGCCTGACGAGCCGGCCGGACCGTCACCAGGGCCGCCCAGGCCTCCTGCGACCAGGTTCGGGTAGGACCGTGCGCCCAGACCGATCAGGACGACCAGGATGAGAACGGGCAGCCATCGGGGCAGCTGCACGAGCAGCCATGCTGCCAGCAGGGTGATCAGCCCGAGCGCCGGAAGGTAGAACCTGATGAGGTGAATGTCGCTGCCGGCGGCCGAACCCATCCGCACCGTCCAGTCATAGGCGGCGTACAGGCCCCAGATACCGATCCAACCGGCGGCCAAGACGACACCCACGACCACGTCGCGCCGATAACGCGCTCGCGGCTCGGGCGCGATGTCCCGCCGTCGGGAGCCCGCGGCGCGCACCGCCATCCACCCCAGGGCAGCCAGCGCCAACACCACCATCGGCATGCTGGTCACCAGGCGGGCGGGCATGTGCTGCAGGTTGGGGATGACCGAGGCGAGACTAAAGGTGATCTCACCTGAGGAGTAGCCCGTCTTCAGCATGCTGCCGTATGCCAGGTAGTCGTACCCGAGGACGCTGGCGATGAGCACCGCGACCGAGCCGAGCCACCAGAGCGCTGCGCGCACAGGTAGCGCGGCGCGCCGGCGTAGCAGGATCACCGCCAGCACCGCGACAGCCAGGATGACCACGTTGGTATACCGGACCAGGACCGCAGCCTCGAGCGCGACAAACCCGAGCAGGCCAGTCACGATGCGGAGCCTCGCGGTCCGTTCCATGGCGAGCATCGCCCAGAGCAACGCTCCCGCACCGGCGGCGACCAGTGAGGCGTCGGTGAAGGTGGGCATCGTGGCCCGCCACGCGAAGGCCAGTGCAGCTCCCGAGCTGCAGAACAGGACTACCGCCCAGGTGCCACCCCAGGCTCCCAGCCAGCGGCGGGCGCCGGCGAACAGTCCCAGGCAGCCAAGGGCCCCGTAGAACAGCGGGGCCGCCCGCAGTACCCCCAGCGCCTGGAACGGTGCGGCCAGGAAGGGTAACCGGGGTTCTTCTCGCTGATCCAGGTGCCGCTTGTCGTGTGCACCCACTGGGCGATGCCCATGCCGCCGCTGCCGCTCAACGCTTTGAGCAGCTCCTGGTACTGCACATTCGTCAGGCTCAGCAGGTGACCCTGGGTCAACGCGATGATCGAGGCCCGGTACGCCTAGTCGTCCGGCTCCAGGAGCTGGACGGACCTGACAAGGACCGCAACACACAAAGCGGCGAAGGCCAGCACCGCCACCAGCACCTCACCCCGGCCCAGCCGGCGATGTCGTCTCTCGGCTGCCGGATTCGCGCCCTGCGCCACCGCGTTGTCACTGCCAGCCGGGAGCTGTTCTGTCACATCCAGATGCCGATCGCCCATATCTTGATCATGGCGACTCCCCCTATGGGTAGCCTCTGAAAGACCTCAGAAGGCGCGCATCAGCTGGGCAGGCCCGCCTGTCCCGAACGGCTCCCCTGGCAGCCCTCGGCCTGATCTCATCGACGTCTGGGCCAGCCCATCGGCGTTCTGGCCAACCCCCGGGCCTCATGACCGGGCCAGGCGAAAACCAGGGTGATGACGACCACTGCCCACCCCAGATGGATGGCCCCTACCGCCTCCTGGTGGGCGAACCACCAGTGAACCAGCCCGGTTGTCGTCTGTAACGCGTGAGGAATGTCCGTGAAACCGGTGACGAACGGCTGCCAGAACAGGACCACCGTGGCCAGGGTGGTCCAGGGGATCGTCCAGTCGGTGGCGAGCAGGTCGAAGACCACTGCGGCCAGGGCTGCGCTGCCGATGTAGTAGGCGTTGTTCTTCGGGTCCAGGGCCAGGCGTACCGCGACCGATACGAGCAACACTCCCGGGGCCCCCCTCATCAAGGCCGCCACAGTGGCCGCCGCCGGTGACACCAGAAGCTGGGCCGTTCGTCCCCACCGTGGTACCAAGACGCCGCGGGCGCCCAGTGTGTGCAGTCCCGAAGAGGTTGCCAGGCCGACCGGTGGGCTCAGGGCTCCCAATGTGGCCGGGTTGGCAAGGACGAAGGGCGCCCAGGTCAGGGCGACTCCCCCGGCCGCCACCAGCGCCGCTCGCAGGCGGCCCCAGGGCAGGACCAGCAGCAGCGGCAGGAAGCCGACTGCCCACGGCTTGGAGGCAATGGCCAGGGCCAGTGCTGCGCCCGCCAGCACGGGCCTGCCGGCGGACACCGCTCGCAGGGCCAGGATGGCGAAGACCATGGCCAGGACGTCATCGAGGTGCGCCCACCGGACTGACAGAACGGTCCATGCCGGAATCAGGACCAGGGCCGCGATGACGATGCGGCGCCCTCGTCTGGCGGGGGCGACCATCGGCCAGAGGGCGGCGACCAGCAGCGGGCCGGCGGCGGTCATCGCCACCAACGCGATGTCCTTGCCGATGGTGGCGGGCAGCGGGCTCAGCAGTGCGGCTGCGACCAGCGACAGGGGGCCGGTTTGCAGCCATGGAGCATCGGCGAAGAGGTTGAGACCGGAGCCGTGCGTCAGCAGCCTGGCTCCGTCAACGGAGAAGTGCCACGACAGAGCGGAGTTCGGCCACATGATCGCGGCCCACAACACCGTCCATGCCGCCACGAGCGTCCAGAAAGCCAGAGCGGGCCGGTCCTTGCGGTGTCCCACCAGGGTTGTCATTGCGGCGATCCAGCCCGGGGTTTCTCGTGCGGGCCGCCATCGTGGGCAGGAAGGAGCTCGCGCCAGCTCTGGCCTGCAGCGCGTTCGACGATGGTCTCCTCGCCGTCGTGCTCATCCCACTGGGTGCCGACCACGACGAACCCGAGCCCGGTGACCAAGCGGGCAGAGGGCAGATTCTGCGGGCTCACCGTTGCGCGGAACCGTTGGACCGCCGGGTCCCGCTGTGCCCAGTCGAACATGGCGATCACGGCCTCTCGCGCGTACCCGCGCCGGCGGTAGGGGGCAAAGACCTCGTAGCCGATCTCCAGCATGCCGTCTTCATCGGCAGGGCCGTGGAACCCGATCCGGCCAACCACCACCTCGGGGTCAGCGCGCAGCACCATGACGTTCAACAGCAATGGGAGCGAATCAGGTCGTGCCTGGGCGACGGCAATCCGGAATCGCAGCACCGACTCCATTGCCCGCGGCCAGTGCGGCGGAATGCGATAGCCGACCATCGGCTGGGCGCACTGCAGGTCCCCGCGCGCCAGCGCCTGCATGAGGGCAAGGCTCATCGGAACCAGGTTCAGGTGCTCCGAGCTCACGCCGGTCATTCGCCCCAGATCTCCCCCAGCGTCGAGGCGACCTTCCAGTCCCTGGTGGTGGCCACCACTCCCCCGCGTTCGATTCGAGCGTTGCTGAGCTTGGCCTGATGCGACGGACGAGTAAACCACAGGTAGATCTCCTTGCCGTGCACGTGGGCTTGTTCCCCGGCGACGTCCCAGCTGTTGATCGCCTGCGTAAACCCATCGTCCGGGTCGTCCTTTAACAACGTGACATAACGTCTCGCCTCGCCTTCCAGCGCACAGGTCAGGGCGGCCCCGTAGGACGTCAGCTCACCGATCTGGACAGGTGTACGGACGATGGTGCTCACGGTGAACCCGCAGAGCTCCTGCATGGCGGTCTCCACGGCGAGCTCAACCTCGGGAATGGAACGCAGCTGTGAGGTCAGGCGCAGGTTTCCGCTCTGGATATAGCTCTCAACGTCCCCAAAACCTTGCCGGACCAGCCCGGCCCGGAGATCTGCCATCTTGACGAATCGTCCTCCGACATTCAGCGCCCGCAGGAACGCAATGTAGGTGGCCATCAGAGGGTGAACGTCCCTCGGCCTACTTCTCGCACGGCGCCAGTGACCAAGATGGTGCCGTCATCTGCCACCGTCAGGTCCAGCACTGAGGGGCGCTTCAAGGTGCTCCCCTGGTGGATACGTCGCTGGATCCCCCGTTGCCGGTTCGCCAGGAACCAGCCGCCGAGGTTGGCGCACGCCGATCCGGTTGCCGGGTCCTCGATCACCGAGTGGCCCTGGGTGAAGAAGCACCGAGCCTCGATCGTGTCCGGACCCGTCGGGGCCCAGAGGTAGACCAGCGACTCGCCGTCCGGCTTCGTGGCGAACTTGGCCAGGAGCTTGGGATCGGCGGCTGCCGTGGCGACATCGCTGGCCTCCCGCAGCGGGAGGATCAGCTGCAGGGCGCCGGTGTCGACCCACAACGGCTCTCCCGCAAGGCGGCCCGCGCTCAGCCCGATCATCGCGCTCAGATCCGCGCGGGCCATGTCAACGGGGAAGGACACCGGCGCGTTCGCCTGCAGCGTCCAGAGGTTGTCACGGCGCCGCACGGGGATGTCTCCAGCCGGCATGCGCAGCAGGACGGTGTCGCCCGAGCGGGACAGCTCACGCACGACATGCGCCGTTCCCAGGCTCGGGTGGCCCGCGAAGGGCATCTCGTAGTTGGGCGTGAAGATGCGGACGTTAGCGCTGACATCCGCGTCGCCGGGCGTGATGAACGTCGTCTCCGAGAGGTTGAGCTGGCGTGCGAGGTTCTGCATCTCCTGCTCCGAGAGCCCGGTTGCATCCTCGAAGACGCACAGCGGGTTGCCCGAGAAGCCGATGTCACCATCGGTGAAGACGTTGAGGATGCGGTAGCTCAGCACCCGGCCGGTGACCACCATGGCGGGTCAGGTCTCGATTCGCGTGACGACCGCCGCGCCGAGCTCCACCGTGCGGCTCACCGTGCAGAGACGGTCGTGAGAGCGTTGAACAGCCTCGGGCAGGACGGCGCGGGCGGCGTCCCCGCCCTCACCCTGCGGGAAGTTCACACGGAAGGCAACCGACAGCTCATCCATCCGGTTGCCGCCCCCGCTGTCTTTGATCTTCTCGCCGTCGACCTGAACCACGAAGGACTCAGGCTCGGCGCGACGGGTTGTGAAGATGTCGACGTCCACTGCGGTGCATCCGCCGATGGCGGCCAGGAACAGCTCAACCGGCGTGAAGTCGTTCACCTCCCCAGTGCCAAACCGAAGGGTGCCGCCCCTACCGTTCACGGCGGTATAGCGGCCCGCCGACGTGCGGGTGATGGTCACGCTTCGATGTGTGTCAGCAGGCATCCCCCTACTTTGTCAGAAGTGATCACCACCACGACATCTGCGGGCCTGTCGGTGGTCGGTCCTAGCCTTCGGGGGTGCGCTTCATACATACCTCTGACTGGCATCTGGGACGGTCCTTCCACCGGGTGGGCCTGCTTGACGCCCAGGCCTGCTACCTGGACCACCTCGTGGAGGTCGTCACGTCTGAAGGGGTCGACGCCGTGCTGGTCTCCGGTGACGTGTATGACCGGGCACTGCCGGCACCGGACACCGTGGAACTGCTCTCGGCTGCGGTTACGCGGCTCATCGACGCCGGGGCTGTGGTCGTTCTGTCCAGTGGCAACCACGACTCGGCGATCCGTCTCGGCTTTGCCTCAGACCTCCTGGCCAGGGCGGGGCTTCATATCCGGACCAGCCCAGGCTCCGTGCGGACGCCGGTGACGATCAAGGACGTGGACGTCTACCCGTTTCCGTATCTCGAGCCCTCGGTTGCCGCCGACACGGTGGGTGCCCTGGAACGCACCCATGCGGCCGTCTTGAGGGCGGCGATGGACGCCGTTCGGGCCCAGAGGCCCTCCCGACCCGGGTGCTCGGTGGTGATGGCGCATGCGTTCGTCACCGGCGGAGCGAGCAGCGCATCGGAGCGTGACATCAGCGTTGGCGGGGTGTGCGCAGTCCACCCGGACACCTTCGCGCAGGCCGACTACGTCGCCCTGGGGCACCTGCATGGTCCACAGGCCATCTCCGAGACAGTCCGATACTCGGGCTCACCGATAGCCCTGTCGTTCAGCGAGGCCGCTCATCACAAGGGTTCGGTCCTGGTTGATGTCCGCCCGGGAGCCCTCAGTACCGAGTTCATCCCCGCCCCGGTCACCAAGCCGCTGGCCATTCTGCGCGGCGACCTGCGGGACCTCATGGCCGATCGACGACATCAGGACGCCGAGTCGGCCTACTGTCAGATCACCCTTACCGACGCGGTGCGACCGATGGGCGCCATGGAGCGTGTTCGACGACGGTTTCCCGACACCTTGGTGCTGGCATTCGAGCCCGTTGGGGCTCAGGTGGTCCCGGTCAGGAGCGCAGCCCTGATGCACCAGCGCAGTGATCTTGATCTGTGTTCTGACTTCCTGACCCACGTCCGGGCGGGCAATGTCGCCTCGAAGCGGGAGCGGGCTCTGCTGGCCACCGCCGTCGAGCACTCCCGGGTGACCCGTGCAGACAACGACGACCAGGTTCTCGCCGTCGCCACCGGCAGCGCCGCATGAGAATGCACGCTCTGGCCATCACGGCTTTTGGTCCTTTCGCGGGGTCTGAGAACGTCGATCTGGACGCAGTGGCCTCATCCGGCCTGTTCCTCGTCCATGGCCCCACCGGTGCCGGCAAGACGAGCATCCTGGACGCCATCTGCTTCGCCCTGTACGCAGCCGTGCCCGGGGCCCGTACCGGCGCTCGAACCAGCCTGCGCAGCGATCACGCCGCGGAGGGCATCGTCCCTGAGGTGACTCTGGAGTTCACGGCGGCTGGGCGTCGTCTGCGGGTCCGCCGGTCACCAGAGTTCACCCGGCCCAAGAAACGCGGCACCGGGAAGACCACCGTTCCCGCCAGGGTGGTCCTGGACGAGCTCGTGGAGGCCGGCTGGAAGAACCTCGGGACGCGCAACGACGAGGTGGCGATGATGCTCAAGGACATCCTGGGCATGGGTCTGGAGCAGTTCATCAAGGTCGTGCTGCTCCCCCAGGGCGACTTCGCTGCGTTTCTGCGGGCCAGCCCCGAGGAGCGTCGTTCGGTGTTGGAGAAGCTGTTCGACACCCAGCGCTTCACCGATATCGAGACCTGGCTTGGCGAGCGCCGCCGTCAGGTGACCACCGCTGTTGACGCCGCCCGTGACACCCTCGCGACGGGGCTGCTGCGTGTGGACGATGTGGTCGCACGGCTGGAGGAAGGCGACGACCTCATCACCGGGGACTGGGCTGAGCTCCTTCGCCCGAAGGACGGTACGGGACCAGAGGTCAACGCGGTGCTGCACACCCTGGCGACAGCGATCGACGAGCGTGCCACCAGGGCCTTGGCTGGCGTGGAGCTCGCCCGATCCGTGGCTGTCCAGACGGAGTCAGCCGTCCATGCCGCCACCGCCGTGCTGCGACATCAGGAGACTGCCGCCCAGGCACAGGCTCGCCTTGATGTCCTGGACCAGCAAACGGCGAGCTATCAGGACGCTGCGCACCGTGTCGACCTCTCCAAGCGCGCAGCAGCCGTCAGCGGGTTCGTCGCAGCCGCCCGCAGTGCCAACCTGAAACGCGATGAGGGCCTGGCCAACGTCGTGAGCCTTCGCGAGCCCGTGGCGCTCATCCTTGAGCACGGTGGTCTTGACGGAACTGACGCGATGGCTGTGGCCCTGCTGATCGACCAGCTGGCAGGCAACAGCGACGCGTTGCAGCAGGTCATCGTCCAAGATCGTCAGGAGCGCCGGCTGGCCGAGGAGTCAGCTCGGCACCGGCAGGCTGCGACGGTCGCCGACACGGAGTCCGTGGCCTTGGCCCTGCGGCGCACCCAGGCTGAGACGAAGCGGGCAGCCGCCGAGAGGTCAAGAGATGCAGGTCGAGCTGCGGTGGGCGAGATTCCCGCCCTCCACGCGTGGCAGAAGACCCTGACAAGGATCGGCCGGCTGCTGCGTGACCAAAGACGTTCCGCGGGCAACCTTGACAGGCTTCAGCGGGAGGCGGACTCGGCGCAGATGGTCTTGCTGGACCGGCGAAAGCTGCTGCTGGACCTGCGGGAGCGGAGGCTGGCCGGGCTGGCGGCCGAGCTCGCCGGCGGACTGCAGGCCGACGGCCCGTGCCCCGTCTGCGGATCCTGTCTTCACCCGGCGCCGGCTCGCTCAGCGGGGCTCGTCACTGCACTGGATCTTGAGTCGGCGGAGGCCGACCAGACTCGTGCGAACGAGGACCTCAGTTTCATCACGTCGTCGATCGCAGCGGAGGTGGCCAGTCAGCAGGTGCGGACAGTAGAGCTTGAAACACATCGGGCAGAGCCTGGACCAGAGCTGATGACGGCCACTGATGTTGCTCAGGGCCTAACGGCGATCGAAGCAGCCATTGCCCAGGCTCGGTTGGCGGCAGCCGCACTGCCGCAGGCTGCGTCGCAGCTGACAGCACTCGGCCAGGATCTGGAGCTGCTGGAAGAGCTAGTCGAAGGAGCCGTCGCCGCCAGGGCAGCTTCTCTGGCACTGGCGACCTCGAGCCTCATACAGTCGCAGAGGGCCGAGGTCGAGGCCGCGGAGCTGCTCGCCAGTCATCGCGCGGCCTGCCCGTGTCACCCCGGTGAGCTCACCGACATCGCCGGGGTGATCTCCCGGCACGCTCACAGTCTGGAACACCTGCGCTCGCTGGCTGGCGGCCTGAACGAGCTGGCCACCCACACGGGCACCGCCCACGACGCCGACCTGCGACTCTCGAGTGCACTACGGGCCCATGGCCTTGAGAGCGTTGAGCAGGCTACGGCCGCCGTATTGCCGCCCGAAAGGGTTACCGAGCTTACCGCGGCCTTGCGGACCGCCGAGCAGCACAGGGCGCAGGCAACGGCGTTGTTGGCTCAGCCTGATGTGAACGCCGCGCTTGCGGTGCCGACTCCTGACGTGGCGGCTTTGGGTGAGGCACACCGGCAGGCGAGCGAGCTGCTGGCTGAAGCCAACCGCCGGCACACGTTCTCAGAACAGGCCCAGCGAGAGCTCCGCGGGCTCTCCCAAGTCATTGTGCAAGGGTTGGCCGACCTCGGGCCGGCGCAGGAGGAAGCTGAGCTGGTTCAAGAGCTGGCCGACTGTTTTGCCGGCAACAGTGCTGACAACTCCATGCGGATGCGACTGTCCTCCTACGTCCTGGCCACCCGGCTTGCCGAGATCGCGACGCTGGCTAACGAACGCCTCACGACCATGAGTGACGGGCGCTACACCTTGGAGTACACCGACGCTCGTGCCGCACGAGGTGCCCGAAGCGGTCTTGGCCTGTTGGTCAGGGACGCCTGGACCGGGCAGACACGCCAGACGTCCTCGTTGTCAGGAGGCGAGGCGTTCATGGCCTCCTTGGCTCTGGCGCTGGGAATGGGCGATGCCGTGCGGGCGGAGGCCGGAGGGTTCGATCTGCAGACGCTCTTTGTCGACGAGGGCTTCGGCTCCCTTGATGAGGAAAGCCTCGAACAGGTGATGGCCGTGCTTGACACCTTGAGGGAGGGGGGTAGAGCGGTCGGCATCGTCAGTCACGTCACCGAGTTGCGAACGCGCATCCCCGACCAGCTGCAGGTGCTCAAGCATCAGGCGGGGTCAACCATCCGGACCGAGAATCGAGCGGTCCGGCTGCCTCAACCCGACAGACGCCCGGCTCAGTCCTCGAAATCCGCCGGCGGGGGGCAGGAGCAGACAAGGTTTCGGTCGCCGAACGACTCGTTGAGCCGGCGCACAGGCGGCCAGTACTTCGAGAGCTTGTCCACGCCTTCAGGGAAGGCCGCCAGCTTGCGGTCGTAGGGGTGATCCCACTGCTCGACCAGGCACGCCGCGGTATGCGGGGCATGGTGCAGCACACTGTCCGCGGCCGAGACCTCGCCACGGGCAACCTGCTCGATCTCGCCGCGGATCGCGATCATGGCATCGCAGAAACGGTCGAGCTCGATGAGATCTTCGCTCTCGGTCGGTTCCACCATCAACGTGCCGGCGACCGGGAAGGACATCGTCGGCGAGTGGAACCCATAGTCGATGAGTCGTTTGGCGACATCATTAACGGAGACTCCGGTGTCGCGAGTGATCCCCCGAAGGTCAAGGATGCACTCGTGGGCAACGATCCCCTCGTTGCCGGAGTAGAGCACCGGGTAGTGCTCCCGTAACCGGGCCGCGATGTAGTTGGCCGACAAGATGGCGACCTGGGTGGCTCGGGTCAGCCCGGCACCACCCATCAGCCGCACGTAGGCCCACGAAATCGGCAGGATGCTGCCCGAACCATAGGGTGCGCCCGAGACCGGGCCGATGCCGGTGGCAGGACCCGCATCGGGAGCCAGGGGGTGGTTCGGAAGATAGGGCGCGAGGTGGCTTCGGACGGCCACCGGACCGACTCCGGGGCCGCCGCCACCGTGCGGGATGGCGAACGTCTTGTGCAGGTTCAGGTGCGATACGTCGCCGCCGAACCGGCCAGGTTGCGCGACGCCGATCAGCGCGTTGAGGTTGGCTCCGTCGACGTAGACCTGGCCGCCGGCATCGTGCACCAGCGCGCACAGCTCGGTGATCGTGTCCTCGAACACACCATGGGTCGAGGGGTAGGTGACCATGATCGCGGCGAGCTTCTCCCCATGGGTGGCAACCTTGGCCCGCAGGTCTTCCATGTCAATCTCACCGGTCCCCGCAGTCTTGACCACCACGACCTTGAGGCCGGCCATGGCTGCGCTGGCCGCGTTCGTGCCATGGGCCGAAGCCGGGATCAGGCAGACGTTACGGGCGGACTCGCCTCGGGACTGGTGGTAGGCGTGGATGGCCAGCATGCCTGTCAGCTCACCTTGCGAGCCCGCGTTGGGCTGAAGGGTGACGGCGTCGTAGCCGGTGATCTCGCACAGCCAGGCCTGCAGGTCCTTGATCACTGCCCGGATTCCTTCGGTCTGTGTAGCCGGGGCGAAGGGGTGCAGGGAGGCGAACTCCGGCCACGACACCGGCTCCATCTCTGTGGTGGCGTTCAGCTTCATCGTGCAGGAACCGAGCGGGATCATGCCCCGGTCCAGCGCATAGTCCCGGTCGGAGAGCTTGCGCAGGTAGCGCAGCATCGCCGTCTCGCTGTGATGGCTGTGGAACACCTCGTGGGTCAGGTAGTCCGACTCACGGATAAGGGCAGAGGGCCAGCTGAAGCCGTCGACTGCGGCCAGGTTCGACAGCTCGGGCACGCCGAACGCGGCCAACACTGCCGAGAGGTCCTTGATGTCGGTGGTCTCGTCCGTGCTGATCGAGACGCAGTCGGCGTCGACCTGCCAGATATTGACTCCCCGGGCGGCCGCCTCGGTGACCACTTCACCGGCCCGCCCTGGTACCCGGACCGTGATCGTGTCGAAGAAGTGTTCGGTCTGGACATCGAGCCCGCGCCCGCGCAGAGCCTGCGCCAGGGCTGTGGCATGGGCGTGAGTTCGGCGGGCGATCTGTGCCAGGCCCGCCGGGCCGTGGTAGACCGCGTACATGGAGGCCATCACGGCCAGGAGCACCTGGGCGGTGCAGATGTTGGAGGTGGCCTTCTCGCGGCGAATGTGCTGCTCGCGGGTTTGCAGCGCTAGCCGGTAGGCAGGATTGTCGTCAGCATCGATGCTGACTCCCACCAGACGTCCGGGCATCGTGCGCTCAAGGCCGGCCCGAACGGACATGAAACCAGCGTGCGGACCGCCAAAACCGATGGGCACACCGAAGCGCTGGCTGCTTCCGACGGCGATGTCCGCGCCCCACTCCCCCGGAGGCGTGACCAGGGTCAAGGCGAGCAGGTCGGCCGCGGCGGTGACCAGGGCGCCGATCTCGTGTGCAGCAGCGGTCAGAGCCGACCAGTCACGCAGCTCACCATCGGCACCGGGGTACTGCACGATGACGCCGAAGACGGGCTTGCCGCCCGCCAGAACGGTCAGTGCCTGCGCCGAGGTCACCGTGGCGAGGTCGGCCACGACGACTTCGAGTCCCTGAGGCTTGGCACGGGTCTGCACGACGGCGATGGACTGAGGAAACATCTGTTGGTCAAGGACCAGGACGGCGCCTTGGGGGACCTTGCTTGCCCTGCGCATCACGGCCATGGCCTCTGCCGCGGCTGTGCTCTCGTCCAGCAGCGAGGCGCTGGCGATCGTCAGCGCGGTGAGGTCGACGATCACGGTCTGGAAGGTGAGCAACGCCTCGAGGCGGCCCTGGGAGATCTCCGGCTGGTACGGCGTATACGCGGTGTACCAGGAGGGGCTCTCGAACACGTTGCGCCTGATCACCGCTGGGGTGATGGTGCCGTAGTAACCCAGGCCGATCATCTGCCTCAGGACGGTGTTGCGCGAGGCAAGGGCCCGCAGCTCGGCGATGACGGCTTCCTCGGTGGGTGCCGCGTCAAGGCGCAGGGCACGTTCGGTGCGGATCACCCCCGGCATGGCGGTGTCCAGCATCGCCTCGAGGCTGGGCTGGCCGACAACCTTGAGCATTGCCGCGACATCGTCGTGGTTGGGGCCAATGTGCCGGGAAACAAAGTCCGGCTCAACAGCAGGGATGGAATCAGTGGTCACCTGAGGCTCCTCACGCGGGCGGCACGCNTGTGCCAGCGGTCATTGCCTCCCCGCCTGTCGCCCGAAGGTGGCTTCAAGTTGCCTGCCCGTTGC
>JGI24140J50213_10000032_pt1 | contig 52958 bp, 47 predicted proteins | sample BarGraIncu00222A_FD_50213 | JGI IMG/M metagenome (IMG submission 50213)
AGCGCGAGCCGCATGACGACACCCCCATCGCCCGCGCCGCCCGTACGGCGGTCGAGGTCATGAGCGGGCGAGCCGGCGAGCTCCCTCGACCGCCACGTACCCGAGTCCTGACCGTGGCCAACCAGAAGGGCGGCGTCGGCAAGACCACCACGACGGTCAACGTTGCTGCGGCGCTCGCGCTCAGCGGCCTGCGCGTCCTGGTCCTCGACCTCGACCCCCAGGGGAACGCCTCGACTGCGCTCGGGGTGCCGCACCAGGCGGGGACGCCCAGCGTCTACGAGGTCCTCGTCGAGGGAGCCGCGCTCTCCTCGGTCATCCAGTCGGTCGACGGCATCCCCGGCCTGTACGCGGCTCCGGCGACCATCGACCTGGCTGGAGCCGAGATCGAGCTGGTCTCGCTGGTGGCGCGCGAGTCACGGCTGCTGCGCGCCCTCGACGCGTACGTACCGGACGGCGACCGCCTCGACTACGTGCTCATCGACTGCCCGCCCTCGCTCGGGTTGCTGACGGTGAACGCGATGGTGGCGGCGGAGGAGGTGTTCATCCCGATCCAGTGCGAGTACTACGCCCTGGAAGGGCTCGGCCAGCTGGTCCGCAACGTGGATCTCGTGAAGGCCCACCTGAACCCGAAGCTGCACATCTCGACCATCCTGCTCACGATGTACGACGCGCGGACCCGGCTGGCCGCCCAGGTGGCTGACGAGGTCCGCGTGCACTTCGGCGAGCGCGTGCTCAAGACACTCATCCCCCGCTCGGTACGCGTCAGCGAGGCGCCGAGCTACGGCCAGACCGTGATGACCTACGATCCGGGTTCCACCGGAGCACTGTCCTACCTCGAGGCCGCGCGCGAGCTCGCGCGTCAGGTCGAACCGTACGGTGGCTGAGGAGCTGAGCATGAACGTGCGCCGTGGTGGGCTGGGGCGAGGGCTCGGAGCGCTGATCCCGTCCGAGCCGCCGACCGAGCGCCGCGCAGGGGACGACCGGCCGAGCATCGTCGACGGCGGTCCCGCGCTCGAGGCGCCGGCGTCCGCGCACTTCGCCGAGGTGCCGATCGACGCGATCGCGCCGAACCCCCGCCAGCCGCGAACGGTCTTCGACGAGGACGCGCTGGGCGAGCTCGTCCACTCCATCCGCGAGATCGGGCTGCTGCAGCCGATCGTCCTGCGGCCGGTCGGGAGCGGCCGCTACGAGCTGGTCATGGGCGAGCGCCGGTGGCGAGCAGCAAAGCTGGCCGGGCTGACCGCGATCCCCTCCATCGTCCGGGCGACGGGCGACGAGGACCTGCTCCGGGACGCCCTGCTGGAGAACCTGCACCGCAGCCAGCTCAACCCGCTCGAGGAGGCGGCCGCGTACGACCAGCTGCTGCAGGACTTCGGCTGCACCCACGAGGAGCTGGCGGCCCGCATCGGCCGGTCGCGCCCGCAGATCTCGAACACGATCCGGCTGCTCAAGCTACCGACCGCGGTCCAGCGCCGAGTGGCGGCCGGAGTGCTGTCGGCCGGGCACGCGCGGGCGCTGCTGGGGCTCGACAGCGCCGAGGCCCAGGACCGCCTGGCGCACCGGATCGTCGCCGAAGGGCTGTCGGTGCGGGCGGTCGAGGAGATCGTCACTCTGGGTGACGATTCCGATCAAGAACGGCCGGGGCGCAGCAGGACGCGACGTCCGACTGCCCCAGGTCTTGCGGACATCGCGTCCAGGCTGTCCGACCGCTACGAGACGCGGGTCCGCGTCGACGTCGGCCGCACGAAGGGCACCATCACCATCGACTTCGGCTCGCTCGAGGACCTGCACCGGATCCTCGACCTGATGGAGGGCCAGCCGCCGGCCTGACTCCTGCCTTGTCGACAATGACGGCCTGGGCCTGCTTGTCGACAAGGAGACTCAGGCGACGCGTCCCGCGGGGGACCTAGCGGTGACCGCGTGCGCTCGCGCGCTCCACCAGCCCGCGCCACAGCGTGCCCAGGTCCTGGCCACCGGCAGCGGCGGCCTGCGGGAACAGCGAGGTCTCGGTCATGCCGGGGGCCACGTTGACCTCGAGGAACCACGGCACACCGGCGTCGTCCACCACGAGGTCGGTGCGCGAGAGATCGCGCAGCCGCAGCGCCCGATGCGCCGTCACCGCGGCCGCAGCGCACCGTGCAGCCACCGCCGGGTCCAGCCGGGCCGGCGCGAAGAACTCCGTGGCGCCCGCGGTGTACCGGGCCGAGTAGTCGTAGAAGCCGCCGTCCGGCACGATCTCGACCACCGGCAGCGCAGCGGGACCGCCGTCGGTCTCGACCACCGAGACGGCAACCTCGACCCCTGAGACGAACCGCTCCACGAGCGCGGTGTCGCCGTACGAGAAGCAGCCGACCATGGCCGCGGGCAGCTCGTCGGGCGTACGGACGACGGCGGCCCCGAGAGACGAGCCACCGCGCGCGGGCTTGACCATGAGGGGCAGCCCGAGCGTGTCCAGCAGGGCCGTCATGACGGCAGCGGCCCCCAGCTCGCGGAACGTGGTCTGCGGCAGCGTGACCGACGCGGGCGTCGACAGCCCGGCCTCGGCGACCGCCGACTTGGCGGTGGGCTTGTCGAAGGCGACGCGGCAGGCCTGCGGACCGGACCCGACATACGCCAGGCCAAGCATGCCCAGCACGTCGCGCAGCGCGCCGTCCTCGCCGCTCGCGCCGTGCAGGAGGGGGACGACCACCCCGGGCGGGTCGGCGGCCAGAGCCGGGAGCAGCCCGGCGTCTATGTCCGAGACCGACACGTCCACGCCCGCTGCCCGCAAGGCCTCGGCCACGCGACGGCCGGAGCGCAGGGACACGTCGCGCTCGTGCGAGAGGCCACCAGCCAGGACGACGACCGACGTCTCGGAGCGGGTCATGCGGTCGCCGGCCCCGGGACGTCGGACGGTGAGCTGTCGGGTCCAGCGGCCCCCGGGCCGAACGTCGCGAGCAGCTCGAGCTCGCCCTCGATCACCGACGCCAACCTGCGCACCCCCTCGCGGATCCGTTCCGGCTCCGGGTAGCAGTACGACAGCCGCAGCGACCGCCGGCCCATCGGCTTGGCCGGCCCAGCGTAGAACGCCGTGCCCGGGACGTACGCCACGCGAGCCGTGACCGCCCGCGGCAGCATCGTGGTCGCGTCCATGCCCTCGGGCAGCGTGACCCACGAGTAGAAGCCGCCCTCGGGCACNGTCCACGTCGTCCCGCCCGGCAGCTGCCCGGTCATGGCGTCCAGGAGCGCGTCGCGGCGTTCGCGGTACAGCTCGCGGAACACCTTGACCTGGTCCCACCACGGGTGCTCGCCGAGATAGGCGGACACGGCGAGCTGGCTGAGCTCGGACGGGCACAGCACCGAGGCCTCCGCCGCAAGGACGAGCTTCTCCCGCACGCCGTGCGGTGCGACCACCCAGCCGACGCGAAGGCCCGACGCGAGGGTCTTGGAGAACGAGCCGAGGTAGAGCACGCCGTCGGCGTCGTCGGCCCGGAGCGCGCGCGGCACGACGCCGTCGAAGCCCAGCAACGCGTACGGGTCGTCCTCCAGCACGGGTACGCCGAACGAGCGGCACACCGCGAGGACCTCCGCCCGCCGAGCCGGCCCCTGGGTGACACCGGCCGGGTTGTGGTACGACGGGATCGTGTAGAGGAACTTCGGCTTCCGACCCTCGGCGGCGAGCCGGGTCAGCGTCTCGCGCAGCGCCTCGGGGTGCAGCCCCTCGCCGTCCATGGGCACGTGCACCACGGTGGTCTGGTAGGCGGCGAAGACAGACAACGCGCCGACGTACGACGGGGCCTCCGCGGCGACCACGTCGCCGGGGTCGCACAGGATCCGCGTGACCAGGTCGAGGGCCTGCTGCGAGCCGACGGTGACGACGACGTCGTCCGGGTGCGCGGTCACGCCGACGAGCGGCATCATCAGGCCGGCGATCTGCTCGCGGAGCTCGACGGCGCCCTGCCCGGACCCGTACTGGAGCGCAGCGGCCCCCCTTGTGGCGACAAGCCGGTGGAACGTGTCCGCGAGCAGGTCGAGCGGGAGCGCCGACACGTACGGCATGCCGCCNGCCANGGAGACGACCTCGGGGCGGGACGCCACCGAGAACAGGGCCCNGATCTCCGACGCGATCATCGTCCGGGCGCGCTCGGCGTAGAGGTCGACGTACGGGTCGAGCCGGGATCCGTGGGCGGCGAGCGGCCGCACCGGGTCGTGCGACGATTCGCTCACTTCTGCCCACCTCCGAGGTTGCTCACGTCCCGCTGCCGCCTACAGTGCATTCCGTACCGTACGTATCGTCCCAGGGTGCCGTACACCGCACCCGACCGTCGCACTGACACCGCGGCGCGGCCCCCGGAGGTGGCGCGTGAAGCTGGTCCGCTGGGTCGCCCTCGGGCTGCTGCTCGGTGCCGCTGCCGCGTTCGTCGCCGAGCTGATGCGACCGCGCCCGACCGTCGCCGGCAGCTCGGGCTACCGGCCCCCCGTACCGTCCCGCGACAACCGCGTCGTCCTGCCCGAGCGCGCCTGACGCCCTCCGCATCAGCGCACGACCTGGAAAGGGGTTCCGCCCATGGCCCGCCGGATCGTCCCGGTGACCACCGAGACGCTGGCCGACCTGCCCCTGCCGTGCGCCTCGTGCGCCTTCTGGGAGGTCGGGCCGGCCAACCGCTTCGCCCTCGACGAGCCGACGCCAGCGGTTGTCGCGAAGCGGGCGTGGGTGAGCGAGACGTCCAGCGGCTGGGGCGGGTGCGGCCTGCTCGCCTATGTCGACGACGTACCTGCCGGCTTCGTGCTGTACGCGCCGCCGGCCTACGTTCCCCGCGCGGCCGCCTTCCCCACGGCACCGGTCAGCTCCGACGCGGTCCTGCTCATGACCCTGCGCGTGGCAGCCGGCTTCACCGGCTCCGGGCTCGGCCGCGTGCTCGTCCAGTCGATGGGCAAGGACCTGATCAAGCGCGGGGTCAAGGCCATCGAGGCCTACGGCGCCAGCGCCGAGGGCTGCGTCCTGCCCGTCACGTACCTCGAGTCCCTCGGCTTCGTCACTGTGCGTGACCACGCCCGTCATCCGCGGCTGCGGCTGGACCTGCGCACGACCGTCACGTGGCGCGAAGACGTCGAAGGCGCCTGGGGCCGCCTGGTCGGGGTCGTACGCCCCTTCCCGGCCGGTGCTCGCCAGGTGTCGCCGACGAATCGGCTAACCCCCGACGAGGTCCGGTAAGCGGATCGACCCGGTCGGTGCGTCCTCCTCCGGCGGCAGGTACAGCCGCTGCACGGCCGCAACCACCGCCTCGGCCACGACGTCGCGGAAACCCGGTTCGGCCAGGCGCGCTGCGTCCGCGGGGTTGCTCAGGTAGCCCAGCTCGAGGCGCACGGCCGGCATCCGGGTCCGCCGCAGCAGGTCCCACGTCTTCTCGTGCGACCCGCAGTCCAGCAGCTCGGTACGCGCGGAGAGCTCGCGTTGCAGCAGGTCGGCGAAGCGGGCACCGATCATGGATCGGGTGCCGTGGTCGCGATGCCCGTAGTAGTAGGTCGCCACGCCCGTGGCTTTCGCTGACGGGCAGGTGTCGACGTGCAGCGAGACCAGCAGGTCGGCGCCGAGGGAGTTGGCCGTGTCGGCCCGTGCGGAGTCGTCGGGCGCTGCCTCGTGCTCGCCGAGCCGGCCGCGGGTCAGGTAGGCGGCCACCCCGGTCGCGGTGAGCCGGCCCTCGATGCGGGAGGCGAGGTCGAGGGCCAGCTCGGCCTCGACGAGCCCGTGCTCGGCATTGCCGTGGTCGCTGCCCCCGTGGCCAGGGTCGAGGACCACGACCTTGCCGGCCAGCCGCGGCCCGCTGCGGCGGATCGCCTCGGCCTCGCGCAGGGCGGACGGCACCCCGCCGACCACCGTACGGGTCAGTCGGGCGAGCGCCTTGAACGTCGCCGGCCCGCAGGTACCGTCGGCGAGGATGCCCACGTTGCGCTGGAACTCGCGCAGGGCGCGCTCCGTCTGCTGGCCGAAGATGCCGTCGGTCCGGCCGGTGTCGAATCCGAGACCCTCCAGCCGCTGCTGCAAGGTGAGGACGTCGTCGCCGCTGAGCAGGTGGCTCGGCGCGTACGACAGCACCCGGTCGCCGAGGCGCCAGTGCGCGTCGTCGAGCAGACGCCACGTCTGCGGGCCCACGATGCCGTCGACGGAGGCCCCGCGCTGCTGCTGGAAGCCTCGTACGGCCTCGTCGACGGCCTCGTCGAAGATCGCACGGTCGAACGAGGATGCGCGCAGCTCGTCGCCGTCGGGGAGCAGGCCGAGCCCGGCGAGGCGGGCCCGGATCTCGGCGACGGCGGGCCCCTCGTCGCCGAGGCGGTAGAGCGGGGCGACCATGCTCGCGCTCCCCTCCCGTCGGCTCTCGAGCGGGCCCCAGAAGCGACCCCCAGCGGCTGGTGCTGAGAGGGCATCGTAACCGCGCCTGTCCCGGTTTCCGCTACTTCCGACGCTCTCCACGACGCGGTTATCCACAGGAACGGCGAAGGGCCGGCAACCCCGGTGGGGGTTGCCGGCCCTTTCGGCTCCGGCTGCTGCGAGCGTCGTCGATCAGACCAGGAAGTCGGCCAGGTCCTTGAGCAGGGCCGCCTTGGGGCGGGCGCCGACGATCTGCTTGACGAGCTCGCCGCCCTTGAAGACGCCCATCGTGGGGATCGAGGTGATGCCGTAGGACGCTGACGTGCGGGGGTTCTCGTCGACGTTCAGCTTGACGATGGTCAGCTTGGCCGAGTTCTCGGCGGCGATCTCCTCGAGGATCGGAGCGACCGCGCGGCACGGACCGCACCACTCGGCCCAGAAGTCGACGAGTACGGGCTTGTCACTCTTCAGGACGTCGGCGTCGAACGACGCGTCCGTGACGGGTGCGGTGTTGGCTCCCACGGGAGATCCTTCCTTCGGCCGCCGGCTCTCGGCGGTGCTCTTGGTCTGCGTGCTGTCGGGTCGTACTGGTCGGGCCGTGCGGTGGGGCTGGGTCAGTGCGCGAGCGCTGGGACGGGGGCGGCAGCGAGGTCAGCCAGGTAGCGCTCCGCGTCGAGAGCGGCCGCGCACCCGGTACCGGCCGCGGTGACGGCCTGCCGGTAGTGGTGGTCGACCACGTCGCCGCAGGCGAAGACGCCGGCCAGGTTCGTACGGGTGGAGGGGTGGTCGACGACGACGTAGCCGTTCTCGTCGAGGTCGACCTGATCGGCGAACAGCTCGCTGCGCGGGTCGTGCCCGATCGCGACGAACAGCCCGGTCACGCCGAGCTCGCTCTCCTCGCCGGTACGGGTGCTGCGCACGCGCAGGCCGGTCATGCGGTCACCGCCGAGGACGTCGACGACCTCGGCGTCCCACGCGAAGCGGATCTTGTCGTTGGCGAACGCGCGATCCTGCATGATCTTGGAGGCACGCAGGGCATCCCGTCGGTGCACCAGCGTGACCGTCTTCCCGAACTTGGTCAGGAAGGTGGCCTCCTCGAGCGCCGAGTCGCCACCGCCGACGACGGCGATGTCCTGGTCGCGGAAGAAGAACCCGTCGCAGGTTGCGCACCACGAGACTCCGTGGCCGGAGAGCCGCTTCTCGTTGGGCAGGCCGATCTCGCGGTACTTCGACCCGGTCGCGATGATGACCGAGCGGGCGCGGTGGACGCCGCCGGAGCCGTCCGTGACGACCTTGACGTCGCCGGTCAGGTCGACCTCGACGATGTCGTCGGCGACCAGCTCGGCGCCGAAGCGCTCAGCCTGCTGGCGCAGGTGGTCCATCAGGTCGGGGCCCATGATCCCCTCGGGGAACCCGGGGAAGTTCTCGACGTCGGTGGTGTTCATCAGCGCGCCACCTGCGGTGACGGAGCCTTCGAACACCAGCGGGCGGAGGCTGGCCCGCGCAGCGTAGACAGCAGCGGTGTAGCCGGCCGGTCCGGAACCGATGATGATCACGTCGCGGACGTCGTCGGTGCTGCTCACGTGCTGCCTTCCCTCGGGACCTGTCGAACGCCTGGCAGGTGCTTGCCCTGCTCAACGAATCCTAGGTGCCCGGCATTCCGCCACGGCGCACCTGCCCGGTCAGCTGCGGGGGACCAGGTGGTAGGAGATCAGGTCGGCGTCGTTGCCCACCCCGCAGGTCGAGCCGACCACGAAGACGTCGTACGAAGCCGGGTCCTGGGCGCTCGGCAGGACGACCAGCAGCGCCGCCTGGCCGTTGAACGTACCGACGTCGATCGCGTACGGGTTGACGTAGGCCATGCCGTCCTCGATCGCGGCGATGCAGGGGGCCAGCGACGTCGCGTTGGCCGCGATGGCCGCCACCTTGGCGTCGGCAGCGGCCTTGCTGCTGTCCAAGGCCCCGGTGGGAGTCGTGGCCTCCGGTGTCGGCCCGCCGGCGCTGTACTGGGGGCTCCCGGACGGCACCGACGGTGCGGCGATGCTGCCCGAGGTCGTGCCACCCGCCGCCGGCGGCAGCTTGTGGGCCACCAGCTTCTGGACGTCGGCCGAGAGCGACGCGGTCGTGTAGGCGGTCCCGCTCCTGGTCAGTGCGAGCGCTTCGGACGACGACGCGGCTCCCGCGCTGGTCGGTGAGGCTGCCGAACCGTTCGAACCCGTCACCTTGATGCCAACGAAGACGGCGGCGGCCACGAGCACCAGCCCGGCCGCGGCCTGCAGGACCCGGGGGTTGCGCCAGCGCGACGAGGGCGCCGAGGACAGCGGGACGACCGTCGCGCCCACGGTCGGCCGTACCACCGGCTCGGCCGTCGCGAGGTCGGCCAGTGCGGCGTCGAGCCGGGCTCGGACGTCGAGCGGCATGGGTACTTCGGGAAGGTCCGCGAGCAGTGCCGAGACATACGCGTCGTCGTCGGCCGACAGCGGGACGAACGGCTCCAGGTCGTGCTCGTCGGGGTGGACGGGGTCGTGGTGCTGGGTCATCGGGGCTCGCCTCCTTCCGCTGTCGTTGCGCTGTGCTGGGACGGTCCGTGCTGGGACGGTCCGTGCTGGGCCGGATCGTGCTGGCCCGGTACGGATGGGACGGGCGGGTCGCCGTCTGGGTTCCGCAGATGCCGCAGGAGCGGCAGCAGCCTGGCCCGGCCGCGGGCGCACCGGCTCTTCACCGTGCCGGTCGGGCACTCCAACAGCTGCGCCGCGTCCTCGACGGAGTAGCCCTGGATGTCGACGAGCACGAGGGCGGCCCGCTGCGGGGCGGGCAGCGTCGCGAGCGCCTGCTCGACAGCGATCGCGGTGTCGCGGTCACCGATGGCGTCGACGGGGTCCGCGGGGTGCCGGCTCTCGTCCTCCGGCAGGGGGTCGGTGCTTCGCACCTTCTGGCGGCGGAGGAGGTCGAGGCAGGCGTTGACGACGATGCGGTGCAACCAGGTGGTGACAGCGGCGTCGCCGCGGTAGGTCGCGGCCCCCCGGTAGGCCGAGATCAGCGCGTTCTGTACCGCGTCCGCCGCATCGTCAGGATTGCCGAGGGTGCGCAGGGCGACGGCCCACAGCCGGTCGCGATGCCGGTGGACGAGCTCACCGAACGCNTCCCGGTCGCCAGCGAGATGGGCCTCGAGGAGNGCCCGGTCGTCCCGCGACGGTTCCGTCGGCTGGTCGTCGTCGGACATACCTGCAGGGTACGGGCGGTGCCGTCGGCCCCTCGCACGCCCCGCCGGGGCGCCGGCCCCCGGGCAGCGGCGGCACGATTGGCACGCGAACGGCCCGGGAGAGGGCAGGTGCGGCGCCGGTACGAGCTGGTACGCCGCGACTCGCGGCGTCGACCCGGCCGCGATTGCGTGCCAGGTGTGCGGTGGACCGCCTCGCGGGGTGACATCTCGAGCGCGAGGGGGCGGCGTCAGCTGCGGAAGACCTGGACCTCGGCGACGGCGCCCTGGAAGTTGGCGCCCACCGGTGGCAGGGACGTCAGCCAGATCAGCAGGTAGCGCGCTGTGGCGATGGACACCGGGCGCAGCGTCACGATGGTGCCGGCGTCGGTGGCCCTGGCCAGCGGCAGGTAGTCGTCGGCCCGCGTCGAGTAGACCTTGGCGGCGCGCAGCTCGAGCGACGTCCCCAACCCGACCAGGTGGACCGTGACGGCGGCCACCTGCTGCTCGGAACCGAGGTCGAGGAGCAGGCCCACGCCGGGCTTGAGGCCGCCGAGGTCCGGCCGCTTGAAGTACTGCACGGTGTGCCAGGCCGTCGCCAGGTTGCCGTCGATCGCCAGCTTGACCTGGTCGGGATTCTCCGTGCCGTTGCCGTCCGGGTCGAAGTCGTGGATGGCAACGACCGGGATGCCGATGCCGAGCGGCGTGGGCGTCGGGCTGGGCGTCGCCGACGCCGACGGCGGCGCGGTCACCGTCGCCTGGTGCTCGGGCTCGGCGAGCGAGCGCACGCCCAGGTAGGCGGGTACGAGCAGGAGCGCGGCGACGCACACGGCCGCGACGAGCGGGACCGACCGGCGGCGGCGACGGCGGGAGGTGGCCAGGGCGTCGGCGGGCTGCGCCGGGTCGTCGTCGTCCGAAGCGGTGAACCCACGGGTGTGCTCGCCGGCCAGCTCGAGGGCGGCCGCGACGGCAGCCGGCGAGGTGAGTGGCTCGCCTCGGCCAGGGAGACCGAGCGCGCGCGACGCGACGTCGTCCAGGACGCCGGGCACGCCGGCACGGACCATCCGGGGACGGACGGCATGCCCGGACTGCTGCGGGGCGGGTGCAAGGTCGGAGGCCTCGGGTGCGCCCGGCCAGCGCCCGGTCAGCGCGGCGTACAGCAGCGCTCCGAGGCCGTACGCGTCCCTCGCGGCCAGCGAGTCGGGGTCCTCGGGGGCGCCAGACAGCGCGCTGGCGATGGACAGCCCGAGCAGGCGTACCCGGCCGTCGTCTCCGCGCAGGACCCAGTGCGGTGCGAGCGCGCCGTGGCCGAGGCCCTGCGCCTGCACGGACGTCAGCGCGAGGGCGAGCTCCAGCGTCGTGCGCCACGCGTCGACGTCCGGAAGCGGTCCGTCGGCGAGCTGGTCCTCCAGTGAGGCGGCGCCCAGCCACTCGATGATCAGGCAGGTGCCCTCGTCGTCGGTGAGCACGTCGAGGACCCGCAGCACCCGAGCGTCCTCGGCGCCTGCCGAGGCTCGTGCCGCCGCGAGCACCTCGCTCTCGAGCTCGTGGTCGGGCGCGACGACGAGGATGCCCACGGACCGGCGCAGGACACCGTCGTAACCGCACCAGTACGACCAGTGCGGGCCGTCGAGGACGCAGTCCTCGAGGCTGTACCGGTCGGCCAGGATGCGCACGGGACAACAGCCTACGACCGGCTGAAGGACCCAGCCGTCACGACGGTCGTCGTCCCCGTGTCCACGACGCGCGTCGCCCCGAAATACCCGTCCAGGTAGACCGGCACGATGTGCACGAACGCGCCGGTGTGCGGCGCCTCGATCATGTAGCCGCCGCCGATGTACAGCGCCACGTGGTGGATCGATGCCGGGTCGGCCGGGTTCGTCGCCCAGAACAGCAGGTCACCGGGCAGGAGCGCGTCCACGGCCGGGTGCGTGCCGCTGGCGAACCACTGCTCGGCCGCCGTACGGGGCAGGGTGATGCCGGCCTGCGCGTACGCCCACTGGGTGAGGCCGGAGCAGTCCCACGTCGAGGGTCCGGTCCCTCCCCACTGGTACGGGTCGCCGAGCGTGGAGCGGGCAGCGGCGACCGCCGAGACGATCGCGGACGGCGTGCCCGGCGGGAGGGTGGTCGGCGCCGCGGGGTCGGTGCCGAGGGTCGCTGCGGCAGCCGCCGCGGCTGCGGCCGCAGCCTGCTCCTGCTGCTGGGTGACCAGCGTGCGGACGAGGGCGTTGGCGGAGTCGAGCTGGCCCTGGCGTTCGTCCAGCAGGCCGACGATCTGCGCGCGAGCCAGCTGAGCCTGGGACTCGAGGGTCGATCGCTGGTCCGCCAGGGCGTTGAGCTTTTGGGCCGCCTGGGTCGCTGCGACGACTCGGTCCGAGCTGGTGGTGATGGCGCTGGCGTCCGCGGCCAGGACGTGGTTGACGGCGACGTACCTGGAGATCACGTCGTTGATGTCGCCACCGTCGAGGATCTGAGCGAACAGCCCGAGCTGCCCACCGGCCTTGTACAGGGCCTGGATCCGCTGGACGTTCTCCTCGCGCTGCTGCGCGGCGTTGTCGTTGAGGCTGCCGAGCTGCTGCTGCGCGCTGAGGTAGCTGTTGACGACCTCTCCGAGCTTCTCGGTGACGGCGTCGTACGTCTCGGTCGCGACCTCGACCTGCGTCTGGAGCGCCGCGACCTGCGCCGTCAGGGCCTTGGCCTGGGCCTTGGCGGACGCGACGGACGGGGCGGACGGAGCGGCCAGGGCGCTGTCGGCAGGTCCGGCGCAGACCCCGCCGACGAGCGCGACGGCCGCCAGCAGCCCCAGGGTGCGCTTGGCCCTCACGACACGAGCTTCAGCGTGACGACCGCGTCAGGGGCGAGCAGGTTGGTCGTTCCCGGTACATACCGCAGCGCCACCGTCTTGATGGTGCCGTGCACGGTCGCCGTGACGTTGCCGTCGGAGAACNCCAGGTTCGTCACGGTCACGTCGTCGGTCTTGGCCGCCAGCACGGCCGCAGCCATGGCGGCCGCCTCGTCGTGCTTCACGCCGTAAGCGGCTGCGGCTGCCGTAGCTGCCTGCGTCGCGCCGTCGTCGATGCGCAGGTGCCCCATCGCGAGGGTGATGCCGTCGATGGCGATGACGCCGAGGATCACGAAGGTGACCACGAGCTTGCCGAGCCAGCCCACGCTGAAGTAGCCGTGGTCGCGCCGGCCCCCGTTGCCGCAGTCACCCGCCATACCTCAGAGTCGGCTCGCGCGACCGCATTCTTGAGGTCAGGTGCGCCGTAGCCGACCGGTGACGAGGGTGAGGAGCTCTTGCATCTCGGCGACGCGCAGGCGTCGGGCCACCAGGACGAAGCTGCCCGCGACGACCGCGACGACCGCGACGACGACGACCAGCGCACCGAGCTTGCCAGACCCGGTCACCCGGCCGAGCGCGTCGACCACGGTGTAGCCGAGCACCCCGGACACCGCGCCGGCCAGGCCGAGGCGCACGAGGGTGCGAACCGTCAGGTACGTGTCGAGCCCGCCGACGCGGGGGCGCAGGATGAACCAGAACACGACGGTGGTGGCGATGTAGGCAACCGCGTAGCCGGCGGCCAGGCCGGCGACCGCCTTCGACGCTGGGAGCACGCGGTACAAGCTGTAGCCCACGCCGATGTTGACGATGTTGAGGAAGATGTTGACCAGGGCCGGGGTTCGCGTGTCCTCGAGCGCGTAGAAGCCGCGGAGCAGGACGTAGTAGAGCGAGTAGGCGAGGACGCCGACCGAGAAGGCCTGCAGCACCGTCCCGACCAGCCGTGCCCCCGGGTCGGTGGTGTTCCCGTAGCCGAGCAGCAGCTGCGCGATCCGCGGCCCGAGCAGGGCGAGCAGCACCGTCGCCGGGACCATGGCGGCGGCGATCAGCCGCATCCCCCGTGCGAGGTCGTGGCGGACGGCAGCCAGGTTGCCGTCGTGCGCAGCGCGGCTCATCCGCGGCATCAGCGCGGTGACCACCGAGACCGTGACGATCGAGTGCGGGAGGATGAACATCAGCTGGGCGTTGGCGTACGCGGTGCTGCCGGCGACCTTCTGGCCGTGCTGCTCGGCGATCGCACCGGCGTTGTTGGCCAGCTTGGTGACGATCAGGTAGGCGATCTGGTTGACGAGGACGAAGAAGATGGTCCACTTCGCGAGGCCTACGGCGGTGCCGAGCCCGTGCCCACGCAGGTCGAACCGGGGCCGGAACCGGTAGCCCGACCGGGCCATGTAGGGCGTCAGCAACGAGGCCTGCACGACCACTCCCAGCGTCGTCGCCGTACCCAGCAGGGCGATCTGGCCGCCGGTGATGGTCGCGATCGACGGCTTGTCCGAGACGACGAGGAAGATCGCGCACCCGATGATGACGACGACGTTGTTGATGATGGGCGCGAACATCGGCGCCGCGAAGTGGCCACGGGCGTTGAGGACCTGCGAGTACAGCGCGTAGAGGCCGTAGAACAGGATCTGTGGGAGGCACAGGTAGGCGAACGCCGTGAGCACCTCGATCTGCCGGCTGGAGTAGCTCGACCCTGCGTACAGGCGCGCGATCCACGGAGCGGCCAGGACGGCTGCGGCAGTGATGAAAAGGAGCGTGACGGCCGACAGGGTCAGCAGCCGGTCCGCGTAGGACGTGCCGCCGTCCTCGTCGTCCTTCATGTGGCCCACCAGCTGCGGGATGAACACCGCGTTGAGGGCGCCACCCACGAGCATGATGTAGATGATGTTGGGCAAGGTGTTGGCCGTGTTGTACGCGTCGGCCAGGACACCGAGGCTGCCGATCGAGGCGGCCAGCGCCGTCGTCCTCAGCACCCCGGTGACGCGCGAGATGATCGTGCCGGCCGCCATGACCGAGCTGGACCGGAGGACCCCAGCGTCGTCGGTAGGGTCGCCGGCCGGGCCGAGCGCACTCCCAGGGGTCACCGCGGTCACCTCGCCCGCTCCCGCACCGACGCCACCGATCCTGGGCGCCGTCCCCCTCGCACGGCTCGGACGATGCGTACGACCAGCGCGATCGCGAGCAGGACGAACGCGCCGCCGACGACCAGCTGCGCCACCTCGCCGAAGCCGGTGATCTGTACGGGGAACGTCACCGCCGAACCGTAGGGCTTCCCGTCAGGTGTGAGCAGCCGGACGATCAGCATGACGTCGCCGTTGGTGGTGGCCTCGGCGGGTACCTCGAAGGTCCGGCTCTCCCCTGCCGGGATCTTCTGCGCGGCCGGCTGCGTGAGGGTGAGGCGCACCGCGGGGTCGGCCGCGACCGAGACGTGCATCGTGACCGTCTGGTTCAGCCCGTTCTCCACGGTGACCGGGATCTTGCCGCTGCGGGCCGCGAGGGTGAGCGCGCCGGACCTGACCACGCGCACGGCCGACACCTGCTTGGCGACGGTCGCGTCGACCGCATCGATGTACGCGGCGCCCGCCACCCGCTGGGTGCGCCACAGGGTCGATCCCGACCGCAGCAGCGCGCGCTCGACGGTGTTCCGCAGCGTCGTGGGGTCGGCCACGATCGCGGTGAGCGAGTCGAGCCCGTCGCTGCCTCGGTCGATCCCGACGAACTGGTCCTGGCTGACCTCGTTCCTCACCATCGCGACGGGGTAGGTCGGTCGCTTGCGTTCGGGCCCGCTGGCGGCGCCGACCCGCAGCTCGTCGAGGGTGGCCGGCTGCACCCACGGCACCTGGCCGAGTGCCTCTAGCAGGCTGTGCATGTACGTCGGGTCAGGGGTCCACCGGCGTGGCGGCGCGACGACGATCGAGCGCTGGTCGAACGGCAGCTCGGACGTGACCATCGCGAGCTCCGCGAGGATCCGTTGTCGGGCGAGCGCCGGGCCGCCGAGCTGGGCGGGGGCCGTGGCCAGCAGGGTCGACAGGACCGAGTCGGTCACGACGCCGGTCAGCGTCGTCCCAGTCAGCGGCCCGACCCCGGACTGCGTGTAGGTCGTCACGGGGTGCAGCGGGGCTGCGTAGGTGTCCGAGAGGATCACCGCGCCGGTTCCCTGCTCCGAGATGGTCTGCAGCGTCCGCCCGTCGGCCGAACCGTCGGCCGGCCACGCGACGTCGCCCGACACCGGCACCGCACCGCCCAGCTCCTGGCTGACCACCTGGGTACCCAGCGAGCCGGCGACGTCGAGGTCGGCGGCGCGCCCCGCCCGGACCGTGGCCACCACGTCCGGGTCGCCGAAGGGGAGCGCGACCACCTGGCCGGTGGTGACGTCGCGGGCCAGGTCGTCCAGCCAGGTGCGCGCCGTCTCGGCGACACCAGAGCTTGGACCTGAGCCCGTCCCGCTCCCGGTCGGGCTCGGACCGCCGGAGGACGGGCCGCCGGATGCCGAGCCGCTAGATGCCGAGCCGCCCGGGCTCGGGCCGGCCGTGGGTGTCGGCGTCGTGCTCGTGGCGAGCTGGGCCACGCTCTCGAGGGTGTCGCCGTCGAGCACCCACGTGAGATGGGTGCCGCCAGACGCCTGGAGCAGCGTCTGCAGGCGCCCGGTCAGCTGGTCCTGCGTCGCAGTCTTGAGCTGTCGCCCGTCGGGTCCGCGTGACGGGGTCCCGATGACCGGGAAGACGACGGCCAGCCTGGTGGGCTTCACCTGCCCGAGGTCCCACGGGAGGAAGGTCCGCGCGGTACCCACGCGCAGGCGCCCACCCGTGACGGGGTCGGCTGCGATCACCTCGACCGCGATCGGGTAGACGCCGGGGACCGACAGCCCCAGAGCGCTGGCCTTGGCGGTGACCGTCCAGGCGAGGCTGCCGCCGGCGGGAAGGGGGGCGGTCGGATGGACCAGGGCGGAGCTGATCACGTTGCCGGTCGGGCGGCTGGTGCTCGCCGCCGAGGCGGCCAGCTCCCCGCGGCTGCCCTCCGGCGTCGTCCCGACCCGGAGCTGGATGTTCAGGTCGGTGAGGGCGACGCTTTCGTGGTTGACCATCGTGCCGCTGATCGTCAGCCTCCCCTTCGACGTCAGCACCAGCGGCTTGATCGACGTCACGCCGAGCGTCACGGGGTCGGCCGCTGGCGCAGCGGCCGTGCGCAGTGCGACAACAGGCGCGACAACAGGCGCGACAACAGGCGCCACGGCGGGCGCCGGGACAGGTGCCGCGGCAGCTCCGTACGTGCCGGCAGCCAGCGTCCCCGCGCCCACCAGCCCAGCGAGGACGACGGTCCCTGCGCGGACGCAGCGCGGCCTCACCCGGTCTCCGCGAGCAGGTCGACGGCGCGCAGGGCCAGAGCACGCTCGTCGGTGTAGGCCAGCCGGGTGGCCACCTCGGCGAGCGGTACCCAGGCGACCTGCTCGACCTCGATGTCGGCGTCGGACAGCTCTCCCCCGACCGCCTCGAGCAGGAAGTGGTGCACCGTCTTGTGGACCCGGTGCTCGCCCGCGACGAACCAGTAGTCGATGGCACCGAGGCGGCCGATCACCGCGCCCCTGATCCCGGTCTCCTCCTGGACCTCGCGGACTGCCGCGGCCTCAGGGGTCTCCCCGCGCTCGAGGTGGCCCTTGGGCAGCACCCACTCCAGCTGCCCTCGTCGGCTGCGGCGCGCGATCAGGGCGCCGCACGCCGCCGCGCCCGGACGGTCGACGACGAGACCTCCCGCGGACGTCTCCTCCACGGTGGTGAGCCGGGGCCGGCTCGGCGGAGTGGCACGTTGCACCGGTTGATCGTACGAGCCGTACCCTTGGGTCGCGTGTCCGCCGCTCCTGCACGACCCCCCTCCTTCGGTCCCCCCGTCATCGACGAGGTGGGCCGGCGATTCGCCGCGGCCGGTCACGAGATCGCGCTCGTCGGCGGACCCGTGCGCGACGCACTGCTCGGCCGGCTCGACCGGCTCGAGGACCTCGACTTCACGACGTCGGCGACACCAGTACAGATCCTGGAGGTCGTGAACGGCTGGGCCGACGCCGTCTGGGACGTCGGCATCGCGTTCGGGACGGTCGGCGCGCAGAAGGACGGCTACCGGATCGAGATCACCACGTACCGCTCCGAGGTCTATGACGCCTCGTCGCGCAAGCCCTCGGTGACCTACGGCGACTCGCTCGAGGGCGACCTGCTGCGCCGCGACTTCACCGTCAACGCGATGGCGATCGCGCTGCCGTCGCGGGCCTTCGTCGATCCGTACGGCGGCATGGCCGACCTCGAGCGACGCGTGCTGCGCACCCCGGCGACGCCGCAGGAGTCGTTCAGCGACGACCCGCTCCGGATGCTCCGGGCGGCCCGCTTCTGCGTACAGCTCGACTTCACCGTGGCGCCCCCGGTGGTCGCGGCGATGACCGAGCTGGCCGAGCGGATCGACATCGTTTCGGCCGAGCGGGTCCAGGGCGAGCTGGTCAAGCTGCTCTGCGCGCCCTCCCCCCGGGCCGGGCTGCGGCTCCTCGTCGACACCGGGCTCGCGGCGCGGGTCCTGCCCGAGCTGCCGCTGCTGCAGCTCGAGATCGACGAGCACCACCGGCACAAGGACGTCTACGAGCACACGCTGACCGTCCTCGAGCAGGCCATCGCGCTCGAGGACCCGTCTGCCGACGGGCCCGACTTCGTGCTGCGGTTCGCCGCGCTGATGCACGACGTCGGCAAGCCGCGCACCCGGCGCTTCGAGGACGGTGGCGGCGTGAGCTTCCACCACCACGAGGTCGTCGGGGCGAAGATCACCCGCAAGCGCATGCAGGCCCTGCGGTTCTCCGGTGACGTCACCGACGACGTCTGCCGGCTGGTCGAGCTGCACCTGCGCTTCCACGGGTACGGCTCTGGGGAGTGGACCGACTCCGCCGTGCGCCGCTTCGTCCGCGACGCCGGGCCCCTGCTCGGCCGGCTGCTCAAGCTGACCCGCGCCGACTGCACCACCCGCAACCGGCGCCGGGCCGCCGAGCTCGCCGCCCAGATCGACGACCTGGAGGTGCGTATCGCGCGGCTGGAGGTCGAGGAGGGCCTCGCCGCCCTGCGCCCGGACCTCCACGGCGAACAGATCATGGCCATCCTCGGCGTGCCGCCCGGCCCCGTCGTGGGTCGGGCCTACCGGTTCCTGCTCGACCTCCGGCTCGACCGCGGACCGGTCGGGCCGGAAGCCGCCGAGGCCGAGCTCCGCACCTGGTGGTCCACCCAGCCCTGACCCCTAGTCAGCGGGGGGTGACGCGCCAGTACCAGGTCCCGGCTGCGATCAGGGCGGCTGAGGTGCACAGCAGTACGGGGGCCGAGCGGCCGCTGACGGGCAGCGCGGCAGCGGCGACCGCGGCCGCGGCCACGAAGGCGACGTTGAACAGGACGTCGTACAGCGCGAAGACGAGGCCGCGGTGCCGGTCGTCGACGGTGCGCTGCACGGTGGCGTCGACGCTGACCTTGGCGCCCTGCGCGGTGAGCCCGAACACGAAGCCGGCGACCACCAGCGGTGACTCGCGGAACGGCAGCCCGAGCACCAGCAGCGACACGGCCGCGATCACCATCAACGCGGGGATCCACCGGCCGGCCCCCCACCGGCGTACGGCACCGGGGGTGAGCACGGCCCCCACCGGTACCCCGATCGCGACCGCGACGAACGTGATCGCGACTCCGCGCAGGCCGCCGTTGGCGTCCGCAGGCCGGTGGAACGTCTCGCGCTCCAGCAGCACGATCACCACGGTCATGACACCGAACGCCATCCGGAACGCGCCGAGCGCGGCGAGCGCGTCACGGGCGGCCCTGCGGTGGTACAGATAGCGCAAGCCCGACCCGAGCGCCGCCAGCTCACGCGCCCACGGGCTGGGCGCCTGCGCCGGACGCACCTGATCCCCCGTGTCTGTCCCGGTGTCCGCACGAGTGTCTGTCCCTGTGTCCGTACGGCCGTCCAGGTCGGGGCCCAGCTCGTCGCGGCCGAGCCGGGTCGCTGCCAAGGCGGAGACCAGGTAGCAGGCGCCGGCTGCCCCGACCGTTGCTGCCGCGGCGCCGTACCCGCTCCCGAGCACCAGCCGGGTCAGCAGGCCGAGGCCGGCTCCGGCGGTGACAGCCACGGTGCCCGACGTGGTGGCGAGGGCGTTGGCGGTCACCAGCCGGCCTGGCTGGACCACGTGCGGCAGCCCGGCCGAGAGCGCGGACAGGAAGAACCGGTTGACGCCGAGGCTGGCCAGCGCGAGCGCGACGAACAGTGGCCCGTCGTTGCCGGCGACCACGAGGAGCGCGAGCGGGATCAGCAGCCCGGCGCGCAGCACGTTGGAGCGGACCAGGATCTGGCGGCGGCGCCAGCGGTCGATCAGCACTCCGGCGAACGGGCCGACGAGGGAGTACGGCAGCAGGAGGACGGCGAACGAGACGGCGATCCGTGCCCCCGTGGCCTGCCGTTCCGGCGAGAACAGCACGTACGAGGCGAGGCCGGCCTGGAGGACGCCGTCGGCGAGCTGGGAGAGCAGCCGCGTGGCGAGCAGCCAGCGGAAGCCGCGGTCGGCGAGGACCGAACGTACGTCCGAGTCGGCGGCCACGGCGCTCAGGCTAGGCCCCGCTGTCCACGCCGCTCTGCCCGCCAGCCCCCGACCAGCACCGATCATGGAGCTGTGGGGGGGATTCCTTGATCAAGTCCCCCGACAAGTCCATGATCGACGCGGACGCGTCGGTAGCACGGGTGCGCGGAGCGGGCCGGGGCCCGCGCCCGGTCACTCGTCGGCGATGAACGCCTCGACCGCGTCGCGCGCCTCGTCGTCGCTGTACTGGACCGGCGGCGACTTCATGAAGTACGACGCTGCCGAGAGCACCGGTCCGCCGAGGCCACGGTCGAGCGCGATCTTCGCGGCCCGGATGGCGTCGATGATGATGCCGGCCGAGTTCGGCGAGTCCCAGACCTCGAGCTTGTACTCCAGGCTGAGCGGCACGTCGCCGAAGTTGCGCCCCTCGAGGCGGACGAACGCCCACTTGCGGTCGTCGAGCCACGCGACGTAGTCGGACGGCCCGATGTGCACGTTGCGGGCGGCGATGGGCTCCTGCAGCTGCGAGGTCACCGACTGCGTCTTGGAGATCTTCTTCGACTCGAGGCGCTCGCGCTCGAGCATGTTCATGAAGTCCATGTTGCCGCCGACGTTCAGCTGGTAGGTGCGGTCGACGGTGACACCGCGGTCCTCGAACAGCTTGGCGAGGACGCGGTGGGTGATGGTCGCACCGATCTGCGACTTGATGTCGTCGCCGATGATCGGCACGCCGGCCGCGGTGAACTTGTCGGCCCACTCCTTCGTCCCTGCGATGAACACCGGCAGCGCGTTGACGAACGCGACGCCCGCGTCGATCGCGCACTGCGCGTAGAACTTGGCCGCGTGCTCGGACCCGACCGGGAGGTAGCAGACCAGCACGTCGACGCGCGCCTCGCGCAAGGCGGCGACCACGTCGACCGGCTCGTCGTCGGACTCGGTGACCATCTCGCGGTAGTACTTGCCGAGGCCGTCGAGGGTGTGCCCACGCTGCACGATCACGTCGGTCGGGGGCACGTCGCAGATCTTGATGGTGTTGTTCTCGCTCGCGAGGATCGCGTGGGCGAGGTCCTGGCCCACCTTCTTCGCGTCGACGTCGAACGCGGCCACGAACTCCACGTCGCGGACGTGGTACGGGCCGAACTTGACGTGCATGAGGCCGGGCACCTTGCCCGCCGGGTCGGCGTCTTTGTAGTACTCGACGCCCTGGACCAGCGACGAGGCGCAGTTCCCGACGCCCACGATGGCTACGCGGATCGAACCCATAGAACTACTCCTTGTCGTCGTCGGCTCGGGGCGCGATGCCCTGCCGCTCTGTCGTGATCAGTTCGTTCAGCCATCTGACTTCACGTTCCACGGACTCCAGCCCGTGCCGCTGCAGCTCGAGGGTGTACGAGTCGACGCGCTCGCGACCGCGCGAGAGCGACTGGCGCAGGGTGTCGACGCGCTCCTCGAGCCGGCTGCGGCGCCCCTCGAGGATCCGCATCCGCACGGCCGCGTCGGTCTGGCCGAAGAACGCGAGGTGGACGCCGAAGTTCTCGTCGTCCCACGCGGCGGGTCCTGAGTCGGCGAGCAGCGCCTGGAAGTGCTCCTTGCCGTCCGCGGTCAGCTTGTAGACGATCTTCGAGCGGCGCCCCGGCCCGGCGGGGCCGGTGACTGACTCCTCGGCGATCCAGCCGCGGTGCAGCAGGTCCTTCAGGCACGGGTACAGCGACCCGTACGAGAACGCCCGGAACGAGCCGAGCACCGAGTTGAGCCGCTTCCGCAGCTCGTAGCCGTGCAGCGGAGACTGGTGCAGCAGGCCGAGGACGGCGAGCTCGAGCACGCCGCTCTTCTTGCTCATCCCGACCTCCCGTTCTGCTGTTGAACCGACGCTCGTTACGCCGTTCGAGTGTTCTCACCTGATGTATCGAGCCGATACATCCAGACGATAGGGCGCGGACGCACCGGATGCAAACGGGAGGCAAACTCGGTGTGTCCGGCAGGCGTGGACGGGCTCACCTGGCTGGGCTGTCAGCGCCCATCTCTCGTACCCTCTTGGGTCATGTGGTCGCAGCGGTCGGTCGTCGACTACGCGCTCGCCAGGCGCGCGACGCTGGAGGCGCTCTACACCGGTGGCGCGACCGCGACGGACGTCTGCGACGCCGATCCGTACCTGCTCCGGGCCGCGAAGTTCCACGGCCAGCCCACCGGACGGCGCTGCCCGGTGTGCCGAAGAGCCGACCTGGTCGACCTCAGCTATGCGTTCGGCGACGAGCTCGGGCAGTACTCCGGCCGGATCAAGTCACCGGCCGAGCTGGCCGCGATGGCCCGGGAGCAGGGCGAGTTCCGGGTCTACGTCGTCGAGGTCTGCCAACGGTGCGAGTGGAACCACCTGACATCCTCGTACGTCCTGGGAGATGGGGTGCCGCGCAAGCCGCCGAGACGGCAACGCACCGTCGAGGACGACGACTAGCCGCTCCCCTCCCCCTCCGGGCCGCCACCTGATGCCCGGCTGATGCTCTACTGATGCCTGCTGATGCTCAAGGAAGCGAACACGTGAAGATCGACTATCCACGGCGCGGGCGTACCGGCGTGCGCCACTTCCTGCCCTCGTGGCGGCAGTGGTTGCTGCTGTTCGGCCTCGGTGCCTTCGCCGGCGTGGCCACGTTCGCGGTGCTCTACTCGGTGATCGATGTGCCTAAGCCGAACGACCAGGCGCTCGCCCAGAGCACCATCGTCTACTGGGCCGACGGGAGCGAGCTGGACCGGTTCGGGACCGCCAACCGGACCATCATCTCGATCGACCAGATCCCGCTCACGCTGCGACAGGCCGTGATGTCGGCCGAGGACCGGAACTTCTACCACGAGGGCGGGTTCTCGGTCACCGGCATCGCTCGCGCGGCCTGGAACGACCTCGCCGGCGGCTCCCTGCAGGGCGGCTCGACCATCACCCAGCAGCTGGTGAAGAACTACTACCTCACCCAGAGCCGCACGATCAGCCGCAAGGTCAACGAGTTCATCGTGTCGATCAAGATCAACCACGCGCTGTCCAAGGACGAGATCCTCACCGACTACCTGAACACCATCTACTTCGGGCGTGGGGCGTACGGCGTCCAGGCAGCGGCTCGCGCCTACTTCGGCGTCAACGCGAGCCAGCTCGACCCGGCCCAGGCGGCGGTCCTCGGCGCGATCATCCGCTCACCGGGCGGCTACGCGCCGGAGTACCACATGGACAAGCTGCTGGCCCGCTGGAACTTCGTGCTGGACGGCGAGGTGACCGAAGGCTGGCTCACGCCGGCGGCCCGTGCCGCCACCACCTTCCCCGCCGTCAAGCCACGGCAGTCGGCGACCGCTGGCGGCGGTCCGAACGGCTACCTGACCGCCTACGTGCAGTCCGAGCTGGCCGCGATCGGCTACTCCGCGGACGACATCAACACCCGCGGGCTGCGCGTCTACACGACGTTCAACAAGGCTGACCAGGTCGCGGCGGTCAAGGCCGTCGACGCGGAGCGCCCCAAGACCAAGGCCACGGGCGTCCGGGTCGGGCTCGCCTCGGTCGACCCGGCGACCGGCGGCATCGTGGCGATGTACGGCGGGCCCAACTACGCGCACCCGCAGTTCATCAACGATGCGACGCAGAGCATCGCCCAGGCCGGGTCGACGTTCAAGGCGTTCACCCTCGTCGCGGCGCTCGAGAACGGGATCACCCTCGACTCCACCTGGAACGGCCGCAGCGGCCAGGTGTTCACCGACGTCAACGGCGCGAAGACCCAGCCCATCCCCAACGAGGACGGCAGGAGCTACGGCACCATCTCGCTCCTCAAGGCGACCGAGAACTCGGTCAACGCGGTGTTCGTCAACGTCGAGAACCAGCCCGACGTGGGTGCCGCCAAGGTGGTCGACGCCGCCCGCCGCGCGGGCATCCCGAGCAACGTCGTCATCGACCCCCTCCTGAGCGCCACCCTCGGTGTGGCGTCGCCGACGGCCCTCGACATGGCCAGCGCGTACGCGACCTTCGCCTCCGGCGGCCTCCAGACGACGCCGACCGCGATCGCGAAGATCATCGGTCCCAACGGCGGGCTGCTCTACCAGCTCACGCCCAAGGGCGTGCGCACGATCCAGCCGGACATCGTCAGCCAGGTCGACTACGCGCTCCAGAAGGTGGTCACGGACGGCACCGGTACGACGGCGCTGCGGGTGGGCCGCCCGGTCGCCGGCAAGACGGGCACGACCGACAGCAACCTCTCCGCCTGGTTCGTCGGCTACACCCCCCAGCTGGCCACGTCGGTCGTGCTGTTCCGTACCGGTCCGGACGGGAAGAGCCGCGAGTCGATGAACGGCGTGGGCGGCCTGGCCCGGGTCAACGGCGCCAGCTTCCCGGCGTCGATCTGGACGTCGTACATGACCGCGGCGGTCAAGAAGATGCCGGTCGTCGCCTTCCCGAAGCCGCCGGCGTCGGTGACGTCCCCGTCCCCGAGCCCCTCGACGACACTGACCCCGTCGCCCTCGACCACGACCTCGCCCAGCCAGACGGCGACGCCGTCGAACAGCCCGTCGCCCAGCCAGACGCCCACACCGACCCCGACGTCGACCGCGACGCTGCCCGGCGCCCCACCCGGCCCGGGCGCGCCGGTCGCGCCTGGCGACGTGGCGGCCCTCTCGCCTGGCATCCTGGCGCCGGGCGATCGTCGCCCGCTGGGAGCGGCCGGGACGAGGTGAACGTGATCGACCTGGTCCCCCCGTCACGCGACGACCCGATCGTCCGGGCCGGCAGCGAGGGCTTCGGCGGGCCGGCCGGAGGCCGCATCCGGGCCAACCCGTCCAAGGTCGTGGCGATCCTTGTCGTCCTCGCCACGATCGTCTGCGGCCTCGGCCTGCTGGCCAAGCAGCCGTGCCGGGCCAACGCGTGGACCGGTGACAACATCTACCCCGATCTCTGCTACTCCGACATCGGGTTCCTGTACCGGCTGCGCGGCGACTTCGCCGACAACGCCTCTCCGTACGCGGGGAGCGGGGACACCCCGCTCGAGTACCCGGTCCTGACCGGCGCGTTCATGTCGACTGCGGCCGCGATCACCGGCGTCGTCGACGGCGCCGACGACGAGGTCGGCCGCAGCCGTACCTTCTTCGACATCACCGTGCTGATGCTGGTGGCCTGCGCACTGGGCACCACGATCCTGGTCGCTCGAACGGCCGGCCGCCGGCCCTGGGATGCCGCGATGTTCGCGCTCTCGCCGGGGTTGCTGCTCGCCGCGTACATCAACTGGGACCTCTTCGCGGTCGTGCTCACCGCCGCGTTCGGCCTGGCGTGGGCGCGCCGAAGACCGGCCCTCGCCGGCGTGCTGCTGGGCCTCGCGATCGCGGCGAAGTTCTATCCGCTCGTCCTGCTCGGGCCGCTGTTCCTGCTCTGCCTGCGTGGCGGCCTGCTCAGGTCGTACTGGCGGATGCTGCGTGCAGCCGCGGTCGCCTGGCTCGTCGTCAACGTGCCGGTGATGCTGCTGTGGCCGCACGGCTGGGCGCTGTTCTACAAGCTGTCGCAGTCGCGCGGAGCCGGGTTCGGGTCGCCCTGGTACGCGCTCGACCGGGCCGGCTGGGGCATCCCTGACGGCCGCGTGCTGAACCTGGTGTCCGGCGGCTCGTTCCTCGCCCTGTGCCTGGGGATCGGTGGCCTCGCGCTGTTCGCGCCAAGACGTCCGCGGGTGTGGCAGCTGGCGTTCCTCGTCGTCGCGGCGTTCGCCATGACCAACAAGGTCTACTCCCCGCAGTACGTGCTGTGGATGCTGGCGCTGTTCCCGCTGGCCCGCCCGCGCTGGCGCGACCTGCTGATCTGGCAGGCGGCCGAGGCCCTCTACTTCGTGGCGATCTGGTGGCACCTGGAGGGGTTGTCGAACCCGGGGACCATCGTGGTGCCCGAGTGGACGCACAACGGCGCGACGTTCTTGCGCATCGCGGCCACCCTGTGGGTCTGCGGGCTGATCGTCCGCGACGTCCTCGCACCCGAGCACGACCCGATCCGGGCCGACGGGTCGGACGATCCGGCCGGCGGGCCCCTCGACGGCGCGCCGGACCACTGGCGGCCCGGTCGCCGGCGCGGCTCGCCCTCAGTCCTCGACGACGACCTCGTCGAAGCAGCAGGTGGTCATGCGCACCTCGGCGACGAGCTCGCTGCCGACGGCGGGCGCGGGTCCGTCGTCGGGTAGCCAGAGCATCGACACCTGCATGTGCGGGGGCTCCGCGAACCAGCGCTGGGTGCCGCCGATCGTGAACGGTGACAGCGACCGCCCGACCGCCTCCAGGCCACCGATCGCGACCGTCTTCGCGCGCTGGGTGAGCCCCACTGCAGGCGTCGGCGCCGACAGCGCGACCCCGTGCGACGTCCCTCCGGAGACGACGACGAGGTGGCCGCTGCGCGGGGCCCTTCGCTGCCGGTACCCGTAGCGGTCGCCACGCCGCAGCCGGTGGACGGCGAGGACGGTCCCGCGCGCCTGCGTCGCACCGGGGTCGCCCAGCCACAGCCGCGTGCCGATCCGGGCCCGGACGGAGACGTCAGGGTTCGCCGCCCCCAGCTCGGCCAGCTCGCCCGCGGACAGATGGCTCACCCAGAAGGCGCGTACGGGAAGGCCGGCGAGGCGCAACCGGGTGATCGCGTTCTGGGCCTCGGCCACCCGGCTGACCTCGCCGTCGACGAGCGGCAGGTGCAGGGCGAACCCCTGGAGCTGGACGGCGTCGAGAACTTTCGGCAACCGGTCGACCTCGTCGTCGGAGAGGCCGAACCGGCGCATCGACGACAACAGCTCGACGACGACGCGGTGCCCGCGCAGGGCATCGAGGGAGTCGAGGCCGGCCACGGTGCGCACGACGAGGTCGTCGGGATCGGGCCGGCCGGGGGGCGGAGCGTCGACGCCGGGCAGGTACGGCATCAGGACCAGGATGTCGCCCTGGTAGCCGCCGTCCCGCACCGAGGCGACCTCGTGCGCCTCGCCGACGGCCACCGTGTCGACGTCGAGCCGGGCCGCCTCGGCCGCGAGGAACGCCCGGCCGTACCCGTACCCGTTGCCCTTCATGACCGGCACGATCCCCGGCGTCCTGGCCACCACCGCGCCCGTGTGCGCCCGCCAGCGCGGGCCGTCCACGTACAGCTTGAACGTCATCGAGCCCTCCTCAGCGCCGGGCCAGGTAGAGCTTGAACGCCTTGTGCAGGAACGGCGACAGCGGGTAGTCCCACTCGCCGAGGTACTCGACCGCCTCGCCGCCGGTGCCCAGCTTGAACTGGATCAGCCCGAACAGGTGGTCGTCCGGGTCCAGGGTGTCCGAGATCCCGCGCAGGTCGTAGACCTCGGCCCTGGCCTCCGCGGCGTCGGCGATCATCCGCCACTGGACGGCGTTGCTCGGCCGGTGCTCGCGGCCCCCGGTGCTCGAGGCGCCGTACGAGTACCAGACGTGCCCGCCGACCTTCACCCATGTCGTGGCCGCCAGCAGCTCGCCCTCGCGGCGGGCGAGGTAGAGCCGGATGCGGTCGCCGTCCTCCTCACGCATCGCCTGCCACATCCGCTGGAAGTAGTGCAGCGCACGCGGCGTGAACCCGTCTCGGTGGGCCGTCTCGACGTACAGCTCGTGGAAGGCGGCGAGGTCGTCGTAGCCGCCCTGCTCGACGGCCACCCCTGCCTTGTCGGCCTTCTTGATGTTGCGCCGCCACAGCTGGTTGAGGCCGGCCAGCAGGTCGGCCTCGGACCGCCCGGTCAGCGGGACCTGGAACACGTAGCGCGGCTGGAAGTCGCCGAACCCGCTGCCCGCGGGGGGAGCCTGCTCCCATCCGGCGGCGGTCAGCTGTGCGGCCAGCTCGACCGCGCGGGAGTCGGTCGCGTCCGGCGGGAGGTCCCCCAGGCGCCCGGGCGAGCCCACCGCGATGGCCGACTTGATCGTCTCGGCCTGCCATCGCCGTACGACGACCTGCGGACCCATCTTGACCGTGAACACTCCGCGCGGGCGCAGGTGGTCCAGCAGCGGCTCGGTCACGTCGGCCGCGTCGTAGGCCGCCCAGTCGATGACCGGCCCCTCCGGCAGGTACGCGAGGTACCGCTTCACCCGCGGCGTCTGCCGCAGGAGGACCAGGCCGGCTCCGACGAGCCGCTCGCCGTCGTACCAGCCGAGCCGTTCGTGCCCCCACTCGGCCTTGACCCCGGCCCACGACGGCAGCTGGAGGAAGCTGCCGGACCGCTCGGTGACGAACGCGAGGTGCTCAGCCACCGGCAGCGGGCGTACCTCGAGCGGCATGCAGGCCACCCTACGGCTCACTAGCTGGACGATCGGTTTGATCTACGGCCGACAAGTGTCCACTCAAGCCGGGAGGCGGGCCCGGAGGTACGCGATGTCGGCGGCCTGGCCCTCGGCGCCGCCCGGCGTCTCGCACACGACCGGCGCACCGGCGGCGGAGACGACGGCGACGAGCTCGGCCGGGTCGATCGATCCCTGGCCGAAGTTGTCGTGCCGGTCCCGCCCGGAGTCGAAGCCGTCCTTGCTGTCGTTGGCGTGCACGAGGTCGACCCGACCGGTGATCGCCTTGACACGGTCGACGGCGTCGAGCAGCTCGATCCCACCGGCCCACGCGTGGCAGGTGTCGAAGCAGAAGCCCACGTCGTAACCGTCGAGGGCGTCCCAGAGCCGAGCGATGGCGTCCAGCCGGCGGGCCATCGCGTGGTCGCCGCCGGCGGTGTTCTCGATGAGTACGGGCAGTCGCAGCTCGAGCCGCTCGAACGTCTTGCGCCAGTTGTCGAAGCCGGTCGCGGGCTCGTCGGCGGCGAGGACGTGTCCACCGTGCACGATCAGTGCCGCTGCGCCGACGTCGGCGGCCAGGTCGACGTTCTGCTGCAGCAGCTTGCGCGAGGGGATCCGGATCCGGTTGTTCGTCGTGGCGACGTTGATCGTGTACGGCGAGTGGACGTACAGCGTCAGCCCGGCCGCACCAGCCGCTGCCCGGAGCGCCGCCGCCCCGCCCTCGTACGCGACGGACGGGCCCCGCCAGTCCTGCGGGTCGCCGAGGAAGAGCTGGACGAGGTCGGTGCCCCGCGCGGCCGCCTCCGCGACGGGATCGACCTGGTCGACGTGGGCCCCCACCTGCAGTGCGGTCATGGCTGCGACCCTACGACGTGCCGCCGCTGCGGCCACGAGCCGCGATTAGGGTGCACGGCCGCGCGGCGGGTACCCTGACCGACGCAGCGCTCTCGCTGCACAGATGTGACACGCATAGTCACCCTCCTGCCACGGAACGACCGTGGCCGCCTAGTCCAAAGGAGGTGGGTTACTCGCATGCGTCACTACGAACTGATGGTCATCCTCGACCCCGAGCTCGAAGAGCGCACCGTCGCCCCCAGCCTTGACCAGTTCCTCAACGTTGTCCGTCAGGGCGGCGGCACCGTGGAGAAGGTCGACATCTGGGGTCGCCGCCGGCTGGCCTTCGAGATCGCCAAGAAGACCGAAGGCATCTATGCCGTCGTCGACCTGACGGCCGAGCCGGCCACGGTCAAGGAGCTCGACCGGCAGCTCAACCTCAACGAGGCTGTGCTCCGTACCAAGGTCATCCGACCGGACCTGAGGTAGGCGTCATGGCCCAGGGCGACATCCTCATCACGATCATCGGCAACCTGACCAGCGACCCCGAGCTGCGCTTCACCCCGAGCGGCGCCGCGGTGGCCTCGTTCACCGTGGCCTCGAGCTCGCGGATCATGGACAAGCAGACCAACGAGTGGAAGGACGGCGACACGACGTTCCTGCGCTGCAACGTGTGGCGCCAGTACGCCGAGAACGTCGCCGAGTCCCTCCAGCGCGGCATGCGGGTCATCGTCAACGGCCGGCTCAAGCAGCGGTCGTACGAGACCAAAGAGGGCGAGAAGCGCACCGTGTACGAGGTCGAGGTCGACGACGTCGGCCCCGCCCTGCGCTACGCGACGGCCAAGGTGACCAAGGTCTCCCGCGGGAGCGGTGGTGGCGGCGGTGGCTTCGGTCCGTCCGGGGGCGACGCGCCTCCGGCCGACGACCCGTGGGCGACCCCGCCGGCCGGGTCCGGCTCTCCGGCCGCATCTTCCGGCGGTTGGGGCGGCACGGCCGCGCCGGCCTCGTTCGACGAGCCCCCGTTCTAGCCGCTCGCCGGCTGCTTGCCCGCGTGTACCCAGACTTCACGAGATCCTGAGGACAGACCATGGCAAAGATCCCTGTGCGGAAGCCGAAGAAGAAGGCCAACCCGCTCAAGGCAGCAAAGGTGACGTACGTCGACTACAAGGACACGGCCCTGCTGCGCAAGTTCATCTCCGACCGCGGCAAGATCCGGGCTCGCCGGGTCACCGGGGTCTCCGTGCAGCAGCAGCGCGAGATCGCCAAGGCGGTCAAGAACGCCCGCGAGATGGCGCTGCTGCCCTACACCAGCACCGCTCGCTGAGGGGGGTCGGACACATGAAGCTCATCCTCACGCAGGAGGTGGCCGGCCTAGGTGCGCCCGGTGACGTGGTCGAGGTCAAGGACGGCTACGGCCGCAACTACCTCGTCCCGCGCGGGTTCGCCATGGGTTGGTCGCGCGGCGCCGAGAAGCAGATCGTGACGATCAAGCGGGCCCGCGAGGTCCGCGACGTACGCGACCTCGGGCACGCCCAGGAGATCAAGGGCCAGCTCGAGAAGCTCACCGTCAGGGTGCCCGCGCGTGCGGGTGCCGGCGGCCGGCTGTTCGGGTCGGTGACGCTGTCCGACGTGGTGGCCGCCGTCAAGGCGTCCGGTGGCCCGGACATCGACAAGCGCCGGATCGAGCTCCCCGGCCAGATCAAGACGGTCGGCTCGCACGCCGTGACCGTACGGCTGCACCCGGACGTCGCCGCCAAGATCGCCCTGGACGTCGTCGCGTCCTGACTCAGTGGTCCGTGCGAGACCAGGCTCTGGCCTGGTCTGGCACGGACAGGTTCGCCTCGGTCGAAGGCCCGGTCCCCTCTCGAGGGGCCGGGCCTTCGATCGTTCCGTCCACCTGCTGGACACCTGGGCGCCATCGGCGAGACTTTTTCCGGTCCACACGCTGGGGAGAGCATCGCCGCAGGTCAGGGCCCTTTCCAGGCGCCATCCGGGCCGCTGTCCACAGCGTCGTCCACGGAGTGTGCACAACGATCTGCGGCGTGGTGCACACCCCCTCCACAGGCTCTCCACAGGCTGGTCGGAAGGACACGCCGCTGGCGCTAACACTTGGCCCGGCGCCTCGCTAACTTGTCGGAGTCGCCCCGCACAATCACCAGGGTGAACCGGATCAGAGCAGCTGAGGGGGCAGGTCGCGCGGTGAGTCTTGCTGAGTTCGAGGTGGCTGCGGGCCAGTTCCAGCCGTCCTTCGAGCGCACGCCGCCGCAGGACCTCGCCGCCGAGCAGTGCGTCCTCGGCGGCATGCTGCTGAGCAAGGACGCGATAGCCGACGTGATCGAGGTGCTTCGGCCCGGCGACTTCTACAAGCCGGCCCACCAGAGCGTCTACGACACGATCCTCGACCTCTACTCCCGGGGCGAGCCCTCCGACGCGATCACCGTCTCGGCTGAGCTGACCCGGCACGGCGAGCTCACCCGCGCCGGTGGCGGGCCTTACCTGCACTCGCTGATCGCGTCCGTGCCGACCGCGGCCAACGCGTCCTACTACGCGCTGATCGTGCGCGAGCGGGCGGTCCTGCGCCGCCTGGTCGAGGCCGGGACCAAGATCGTCCAGATGGGCTACGGGGCCGACGGCGGAGAGGCCGACGAGATCGTCGACCGCGCGCAGGCCGAGCTGTACGCGGTGACCGAGCGGCGGGCGAGCGAGGACTACCTGCCGCTGTCGGAGATCATGCAAGGCACCCTCGACGAGATCGAGGCGATCTCGTCCCGCGGCGGCGCGATGGTCGGGGTGCCGACGGGGTTCGAGAAGCTCGACGACCTCACCGCGGGCCTGCACGGCGGCCAGCTCATCGTCCTCGCCGGCCGTCCCGCTATGGGGAAGGCCCTGTCCTTGGACACGGCGCTCCCAACTCCGGACGGCTGGACGACGATGGGCGAGGTCAGCGTCGGCGATCTCCTGCTCGACGGCACCGGCCGACCCACGCGCGTCGTAGCGGCGACGGGTGTCATGTACGACCGGCCCTGCTACGAGCTCACGTTCTCTGACGGGACGGTGATCGTCGCGGACGCTCAGCATCAGTGGCTGACCAGGACTCGAGCCTCGCGACGGTCGCCCCACCGGGTGCCGGCTGGGATCTGCACGACGGAGGAGATCGCGGCGACGTTGCGTTGTGCCACGAGCGACCGACGCACCAACCACAGCGTGGCGAACACCTCCGCCCTCGACCTGCCTGAGCGCGAGCTGCCGCTGCCGCCGTACATGCTCGGTGTCTGGCTCGGCGACGGCACCTCCGAGTCGGCGAGCTATACGTCGGCGGACCCCGAGATCGCGATGCACATCGAGGCTGAGGGCTTGCGAGTCGTCACCACCGCTGTCGCGCTGCGCTATGGCATCCGGCTCCCTCAGCCAGAGCCTGTCGCCGAGCGCGCGTGCGTGGTCTGCGGACGCTCGTTCGTTCCGCGTACGTCGCAGGTACGTACCTGTGGTCGCCGGTGCGGCGGTGCCGCGCGTCACACACAGTCGGTCCCGGCGCCTACGTGCGCGGACTGCGGTGGACGGAGCACCGGCGGGCTGCAGTGCCAGCGCTGCCGCGACGAGCGGGGGACGGTCCAGGCGCTGCTGCGGACGATGGGCGTGCTGGGTGACAAGCACATCCCCGCCGACTACCTGCGGGCCTCCGAGCGGCAGCGCCGAGACCTGCTGGCGGGCCTGCTGGACACCGACGGCACGGTTTCGCCGCTCGGTGCCGTCCAGTTCTCCGTCACCAACCGTCGGCTCGCCGATCAGGTGCACGAGCTCGTGATCAGCCTGGGCTACCGCTGCGGATTCATGAGCCGTCCGGTGCGCGGCCGCGACGAGCGCTCGTCGACGGCGTACACGTTGACGTTCAGCACCGACGACACCGTCTTCCGACTGGAGCGCAAGCGGATGGCGCACAAGGAGCGTGGTGCGCGTCAGTTCACCCGGCGCGGCTCTCGCTTCATCACGGACGCCCGGCGGGTGGAGTCGGTGCCCGTGCGCTGTGTCGAGGTCGACAACGCCGAGCATCTCTACCTGGCCAGCCGGTCGATGATCCCGACGCACAACTCGACGCTGGGGCTGGACTTCTGCCGGTCGGCAGCCATCAAGCACCGGCTGACCAGCGTGATCTTCTCGCTCGAGATGAGCCGCAACGAGATCACCATGCGCCTGCTGTCCGCCGAGGCCCGCGTCGCGCTGCACCACATGCGCAGCGGCCCGATGAGCGACGACGACTGGACCCGGCTGGCCCGCACGATGAGCACGGTGTCGGAGGCGCCGCTTTACATCGACGACTCGCCGAACATGTCGATGATGGAGATCCGGGCCAAGTGCCGCCGGCTCAAGCAGCGCGGCGACCTGCGGCTCGTCGTCATCGACTACCTGCAGCTGATGTCCAGCGGCAAGCGGGTGGAGTCGCGGCAGCAGGAGGTCGCCGAGTTCTCCCGTTCGCTCAAGCTGCTCGCCAAGGAGCTCGACGTCCCTGTCGTCGCGCTCAGCCAGCTCAACCGCGGACCCGAGCAGCGCACCGACAAGCGGCCGCAGCTGTCCGACCTCCGCGAGTCCGGCGCCATCGAGCAGGACGCCGACATGGTGATCCTGCTGCACCGTGACGACGCCTACGAGCGGGAGTCACCGCGGGCCGGCGAGGCCGACCTGATCGTGGCCAAGCACCGCAACGGCCCGACCTCCAACGTGGTCGTGGCCTTCCAGGGCCACTACTCCCGCTTCGTCGACATGGCCCAGAGCTAGCGAAGATCAGTACCGGTCGACGATCAGTGCTGGTCGACGATCAGTGCTGGTCGACGATCAGTACCGGTAGTAGTCCGGCTTGTACGGTCCCTCCACGTGGACGCCGATGTACTCGGCCTGCTCCTTGCTCAGCACGGTGAGCTCGACGCCGAGGGCGGCCAGGTGCAGCCGGGCGACCTTCTCGTCCAGGTGCTTGGGCAGCACGTAGACCTGCTTCTCGTACTTGCCGCTGTCGGTGAACAGCTCCATCTGGGCGATCACCTGGTTGGTGAACGAGTTGGACATGACGAAGCTCGGGTGCCCGGTGGCGTTGCCGAGGTTGAGCAGCCGGCCCTCGCTCAGGACGATGATCGAGTGGGCCTCGCGGTCACCCGATGCGGGGAAGGTCCACTCGTCGACCTGCGGCTTGATCTGGTTGCGGATGATTCCCGGGCGCGACATGAGGCCTTCCATGTCGATCTCGTTGTCGAAGTGGCCGATGTTGCCGACGACGGCCTGGTGCTTCATCTGGGCCATGTGGTCGACCGTGACGATGTCCTTGTTGCCGGTCGTGGTGATGAAGAAGTCTGCGGTGCCGACGACCTTCTCCAGCGTGGTGACCTGGTAGCCGTCCATGGCGGCCTGCAGCGCGCAGATCGGGTCGACCTCGGTGATGATGACCCGCGCGCCCTGCCCGCGCAGCGACTCCGCGGAGCCCTTGCCGACGTCGCCGTAGCCGCACACGACGACGACCTTGCCGCCGATCAGCATGTCGGTGGCCCGGTTGATGCCGTCGATCAGCGAGTGCCGGCACCCGTACTTGTTGTCGAACTTGCTCTTGGTGACCGAGTCGTTGACGTTGATCGCTGGGAACAGCAGCTCGCCCGCCCGCGCCAGCTCGTACAGCCGGTGGACACCGGTGGTGGTCTCCTCGGTGACGCCGATGATGTCGGCCGCGATACGGGTGAACCGGGTCGGGTCGCTGCCCAGCGAGCGGCGCAGCGTGTCGAGGATGACGTGGTACTCGTGCGGGTCGTCGGCGGTCGGCTGCGGCACCCCGCCGGCCGTCTCGAACTCGACGCCCTTGTGCACCAGCAGGGTCGCGTCGCCTCCGTCGTCGAGGATCAGGTTCGGTCCGACCGGCTGGCCGTCCGCGTCGGTGAACTCGAAGACTCGCTCGGTGCACCACCAGTACTCCTCGAGCGTCTCGCCCTTCCAGGCGAACACGGGTACACCAGCAGGCGCGTCAGTCGTGCCCTCCGGTCCGACGACGACGGCGGCCGCGGCGTGGTCCTGCGTGGAGAAGATGTTGCAGCTGACCCAGCGCACGTCGGCTCCGAGGGACACGAGCGTCTCGATCAGCACCGCGGTCTGGATCGTCATGTGCAGCGATCCGGCGATGCGGGCGCCCCGCAGCGGCTGCGAGTCGGCGTACTCGGCCCGCGTCGACATCAGCCCGGGCATCTCGTGCTCGGCGAGCCGGATCTCCTTGCGCCCGAACTCGGCGAGCGAGAGATCGTGGACCTTGTAGTCACCCTGCTTCATGCGACGTCCTTCACTCGAATACGGAGATGGTGTAGGCACCAGTCTGCCAGCAGGTGCCGGTCCCCGCGCGCAGCGCGTAGCCTGCGCCGGTGTACCTCACGATCCCGCAGCTGCTCGCGGGAGCCGCCGAGCGCGACCCGGGCGGTATCTGGCTGCGCAGCGACGACCTCCCGGCCGGGCTGACCTTCGAGGGCGCGGTCACCCAGGTGGCGCGCACGGCCGGAAGGCTCGCCCAGGCGGGCGTCCGCAAGGGTGACCTGGTCGTCGTCACCGCGCGCAGCACCCCGCGGTACCTGCTGGTCTGGCTGGCCCTCGTCTCGCTCGGTGCCATCAGCGTGCCGACGAACCCCGAGAGCGCGCCCGCGGAGCTGGCCGGGCTGCTCGGCCAGGGCCGCCCGCGGGCCCTGGTCTCGGATGCCGGGCTGGCCGAGGTGGTCGCGGAGGCCGGTGCGGCAGCCCTCGCCGAGCTAGGCGTCCTCGACGTCGCCGAGCTGACCCCCGCGTGGGACCGGCCGGCCGCGAGCGAGGCGCTGCCGGACGCGGGCGTGACGCCGGACGACCTCGCGGTGCTCCTCCCCACCTCGGGTACGACGGGACGCTCCAAGCTGGTCATGCAGCCGCACCGTACGTACTCCATGGCCGGCGAGGGCTTCCCGTACTGGATGGAGCTCACCGCGGCCGACCGGATGATGACGTCGTTGCCGCTGTTCCACATCAACGCGCTGGCCTACTCGGTGATGGGGTCGCTCGCCTGCGGGGCCGGGCTGGTGCTGCTGCCGAGGTTCTCGGCGCGCGACTTCCTCGCCGCGGCGAGGCGGCACGGCGCCACGGAGTTCAACGCGATCGGCGCCATGCTGGAGATCCTCATGCGACAGCCCGAGAGCAGCCACGACGCCGACACCGCGCTGCGGCTGTGCTACACCGGCCCGGCTCCGACGCAGCAGCGGCAGGAGGAGATCGAGGCGCGCTTCGGCCTGCGCATCGTCGTCGGCTACGCGATGTCGGAGACGACGTACGGCCTGATCTGGCCGAGGGGGACCCGGCCGTACGGGACGCTCGGTACCGTCCGGCAGCACCCGCGGGAGGGGGTGGTGAACCAGGCGCGCATCGCCCGGGCCGACGGCAGCGAGGTGGGAGTCGACGAGGTCGGCCAGCTGCTGCTGCGCAACCCTGCCGTCACCCCGGGCTACTGGAACATGCCCGACGAGACCGCGCGCGCGATCGTCGACGGCTGGCTGCACACGGGCGACCTGGTCACCAGGGGCGAGGACGGCATGGTCACGTTCGTCGGGCGCGAGAAGGAGGTCATCCGGCGCCGTGGGGAGAACCTGTCGCCCCTCGAGGTCGAGGAGGTCCTGACCGCGCATCCGGCCGTCGTCGAGTGTGCCGTCGTCGGCGTCCCCTCCGACCTGTCCGAGGAGGAGGTCAAGGCGTTCGTCGTCGCGGTGGCGGGGACAGCGCCCGACTTCGTCGAGCTGCACGCGTGGGTGGCGGAGCGGCTGGCGGCGTTCAAGGTCCCGCGGTACTGGCAGGCGCTCACCGAGCTTCCGCACACCCCGACCGGACGAGTGGCCAAGCACCGGTTGCCGATCGGGCATCACGAGGGCGAGCACGACTCCGCCGGCGTGGTCGCGCCGGCGCCAGCAGCAGGAGAGGATCACCCGTGAACGACTACCCCACCTCGATCGGTACCTCCGACGCCGACTCGATCAGCCTGCTCGGCAAGGATCTTGCCAGCGAGCTGCTCGGGACCGTCGGCTTCGGCGAGCTGGCGTTCTGGCTGGTCGCCTTGCGCCGGCCGACCCCGGGTGAGCTGCGGCTGTTCGAGGCGGTCCTCGTGGCTCTCGCCGACCACGGCCTCACGCCGTCGGCGCTGGCGGCCCGCCTCACGCTCACCGGGGCCCCCGAGTCGATCCAGGGCGCCGTCGCGGCCGGCCTGCTGGGCGGCGGCTCGCGCTTCCTCGGCGTGACCGAGGACTGCGCCCGCTTCCTTGCGACGGCCCTCGCCTCAGCGGACGTGGCACCCGGCGACGACGAGGCCTACGACACGCTGGCGCGGCGCGCCGTGACTGAGCAACGGGCGGCCGGCCGGTTCGTGCCAGGGCTCGGGCACCCCAACCACAAGGTCGAGGACCCGCGCACGCCGGTGATGTTCCGGCTCGCGGCGGAGGAGGGCGTGCTCGGCCCGCACCTGCTGCTGTTCGCCGCCGTCGGCCGCGTCCACCCGGAGATCCTCGGCCGCACGATGCCGCTGAACGGGGCCGGCGTCTGCGGCGCGGTGCTCGCCGACCTGGGGTTCAGCGCCGACCTGGTCCGCGGCTTCGCCCTGCTGGCGCGTACCGCCGGGCTCCTCGGCCACATCGCCGAGGAGCAGCGCCGTCCGATCGGGCTCGCCCTCTACCAGGACGTCCACGAGGCGACCCGGTACGAGCCCCCGACTGGGTCGTGAGAGGTCAGATGCGGAAGAACAGGTTGAGGAACCGCTCGGCGGTGGGGATGTCGCCGCGTATGGTGCCCGCGTTGGTCCGCCCGTACGTCGTGAGCACCATGCTGGCGGCGTCGAACTCGATGATGGCGGGCAGGTCGTCGATGGCCGCGAGCTCGTAGGCCATCCCGGCCTCGCTGATGGCGACCTTGAAGTCGCCACCGTTGCGCCCACCGATGCGGAGGCCCATGGTGAACGGGGTGCGGTCCGCATCGGGCTTGATGGTGTACATCCACAGCACCAACATGTACGGCACCAGCAGGTCGGCCGCGTCGCCGTGGATGCCGTGCTCGCGACCGATGCCCTCGCGGATGTCCCACGAGTGGACCGTGTAGTCCATCAGCTGGCCCGCGGCGTAGAAGGACGCCGGCACGGGCCCCATGTAGTAGTGCGGGACGATGAAGCCGGACCAGTCCTCGGGCCCGACGTCCTCGAGGATCCCCATCATCTTGTCGAAGTCGGCGCGCAGACGGCTCATCATGTCGGCCTGGCCGGTCCCCCGGAACTTGGTGGCCTGCTCGTTGGCCCGCATCCCCATCCCGGCCAGCCCGTACGGCGGCGACATGTCCCCACCGGCGCGGGCGGCCTCGAACGCTTCGAAGTAGCCCTCCGTCGTGTCGACGATGTGGCCGACGACGTCGCGGACGCTCCAGCCCTCGCATGCGGTCTCGCGCTCCCAGGCGCCCGGCTGCTCGGCGAGCGCGAAGAACCGCTCGGCCTCGCCGCGCACGACGCGAATGATCGTGGCCTTGCCCTCGTACGTGGTTGAGTCCCACTCTCCCATGGCGAGCACCTTCTCTTCTCGGGCACCGAGCGGTCGCTGCGGCTCTGCGNCGACCNTTCCGAACGACAGCGCACCCGAGGCCACCTGTCAACAGGGGGAAGCGGACCGGAACCGGCGGCGAACTCTGGGTGAACGAGCACCGTTCCGCGTCCCAACTGCAACACTGCGGTCCTTCCAGTCTGATTGCCTACGGTCTAGGGTCCGGCCAGGTGCTGGCTTCTGAACGACTGATCCGATGACGAGAGAGGCTCACGATGGGTATGCGGTTGAGCGGTAAGACGGGTCGCTTGCTGACCCTCACGGCAGTAGCGGCGACGGTGTCCGCGCTCGCGGCATGCTCGCCGCCGAGCAGCACACCGTCCGCGACCAGCTCGTCGGGTGGCGTGAACGCGGCTACGGCGACGTCCGCTTCCGCGTTCGGGGGCATGACTGCGCTCGTGGCCGCGGCGAAGAAGGAGGGCACGCTCAACGTCATCGCCCTCCCGCCGGACTGGGCCAACTACGGCGCGATCATCACCGGCTTCACGGCCAAGTACGGCATCAAGGTCACGTCGGCCAACCCCAACGGCAGCAGCCAGGACGAGGTCAACGCGATCAAGAGCCTCGCGGGCACGGACCGGGCCCCTGACGTCGTCGACGTCGGCATGGCCGTCGCGCTGGCCAACACCAACCTGTTCGCCCCGTACCAGGTCGCCACCTGGGCCGACATCCCGGCGGCACAGAAGGAGTCGACCGGCCTGTGGTTCCAGGACTACGGCGGCTTCATGTCCATCGGCTACGACTCGTCCAAGGTGCCGACCATCACCGCGGCGTCGGACCTGCTGAAGCCGGCGTTCAAGGGCAAGGTCGCGCTGAACGGCGACCCGACCAAGGCGAACGCAGCCCTCAACGGCGTCATGATGATGTCCATCGCCAACGGCGGTTCCCCTGACGACATCAGCAAGGGCGTCGACTTCTTCCACCAGCTCAAGCAGGTCGGCAACTTCGTGCCGGTCCAGGCCACGACCGCGACCGTGAAGAACGGGACGACCCCGGTCGTTCTCGACTGGGACTACCTGTCGGCCAGCCACGGCACCGACGTCCCCACGTGGAAGATCTTCGTGCCCTCGAACGCCGAGCTGGGTGGCTACTACGCCCAGGCCATCAACAAGGCTGCACCGCACCCGGCCGCCGCGCGGCTGTGGGAGGAGTACCTGTACTCCGACGAGGGCCAGAACCTGTGGCTCAAGGGTGGTGCCCGCCCGGTCCGCCAGGCGGCCATGACCACGGCCGGCACGATCGACGCAGCGTCCGCAGCGAAGCTGCCGCCGATCACCGGGACCCCGGTGTTCCTGTCACCTGACCAGGCGACCAAGGCCTCGGCGTACCTGGTGGCCAACTGGGCCAAGGCCATCGGCTAGTAGTGCCAGAGTCGACCGGATCGGCAGTCGACGACCGTCCCTCTCGGGGCGGTCGTCGACTGCCGCTCGTCTGGCTGGGAGCCGTCCCGTTCCTGGCCTACGTCACGATCTTCCTGGTCCTCCCGACGATCATCGTCATCTTCGGGGCGTTCAGCGGGCCGCACGGCCCGACGCTGTCCAACGTCAAGGCACTCTCGCAGGACTACATAGTCACCGCGTTCGTCAACAGCATCGAGCTCTCCGCCATGAGCGCGATCATCGGCGCCGTGGTCGGTGCGGTGGTCGCCTATGCGGTCGTCACCGGCAAGCCGGACTCGACGCTCCGGCGGATCGTCACCTCGGCGAGCGGCGTGCTCGCCCAGTTCGGCGGCGTCACGCTCGCGTTCGCGTTCATCGCCACGATCGGCGGCGCGGGCCTGATCACGGTCTGGCTGGGGGACCATGGCATCGACATCGGTTCCAACGTCTGGCTGTACGAGCTGCCCGGCCTCACCCTCGTCTACTCCTACTTCCAGATCCCGTTGATGGTGCTGGTGTTCCTGCCAGCGCTCGACGGCATCCGCCCGCAGTGGCGGGAGGCCACCGAGACCCTCGGCGGCACCGCCTGGGACTACTGGCGGCACGTCGCCGCGCCCCTGCTGTGGCCGTCCTTCATCGGTTCGACCCTGCTGCTGTTCGCCAACGCGTTCTCGGCGTACGCGACGGTCGAGGCCCTGGTGAGCCAGGGCGGCATCGTCCTCCCGCTCCAGATCTACAACGCGTTCACGAGCGAGACGGTGCTCGGCCAGGAGAACCTCGCCAAGGCGCTCGCCGGAGGCATGGTCGTCGTCGTCGCCATCGTGATGAGCCTGTACGTGCTGCTGCAGCGAAGGGCCACCCGATGGGCCAGGTGAGCATGGTCGCCGCGACGATGCCGGTCGAGACGGTGCGCCGCAGCCGTGGACCGATCAGCAGGCGAAGTCGACGCCTCAACATGTTCCGCGTCGTCGTCCTCGTGCTGGCTGCGGTGTTCTTCCTCACGCCGATCTTGGCCATGCTCGAGTTCTCGACGCGCGGTACAGGGATCGGGGCCCCCCGGACGCTGACGTACTGGCGGCAGATCTTCGACTACCCCGACCTCGTCGCGGCCATCCAGGTCTCGCTGGAGCTGGCCGTGATCACGTCCGTCGCCGGCCTGCTGCTGCTCGTCCCCACGATGATCTGGGTCCGGCTGCGGCTGCCCAAGCTGAAGCGGGTGATCGAGTTCTTGTGCCTGCTCCCGCTGACCGTTCCCGCCATCGTGCTCGTCGTCGGGCTCGCCCCGGTCTATGCCTGGGTGACCTACTTCTTCGGCGACTCGACGCTGACGCTGGCCTTCGCCTACGTGGTCCTCGTGCTGCCCTACACCTACCGGGTGCTCGACGCCGGCCTGTCCGCCATCGACGTGCAGACGCTGTCGGAGGCCGCGCGGAGCCTCGGCGCCGGCTGGGGCACCGTCATGCTGCGCATCGTCGCGCCGAACATGCGCAGCGCGCTGCTCAACTCGGCCCTGCTGTCGGTCGCCCTCGTGCTGGGCGAGTTCACCATCGCGCAGCTGCTCAACTTCGTGAACCTGCAGGTCGCCATCAACATGCTCGGCCGGGCCAACGCCGGCGTCTCCATCGCCGTGGCCGTTGCGTCGCTGTTCTTCGCGTTCATCCTCCTGGTGGCGCTCTCGTTCGTCGGCCGACGCCGTTCCGGGTCCGTACAGGTAGAGGAGTAAGGCGTTGGCAGAGCAGATGTCCGCGGCGGCGATCAGCACGTCTGGGGGTGCGGCGGTCGAGGTGCGCCTCGAGAACCTGCGTCGGGAGTACGGCCCGGTGGTCGCGCTCGACGGGCTCGACCTGACGTTGGCGCCTGGCGAGCTCGTGGCGCTGCTGGGCCCGTCCGGGTGCGGCAAGACCTCGGCGCTGCGGCTGGTCGCCGGCCTCGAGGAGGCCGATGCCGGCCGCGTCGTCGTGGGTGGCAAGGACGTGACGTCCACGGCCGCGAACAAGCGCGGCATGGGCATGGTGTTCCAGGCCTACTCGCTGTTCCCGCACATGACGGCGCGGCAGAACGTCGCCTTCGGGCTGCGGCTGCGCGGCGTCAAGGACGCCGACCGCAAGCGCAGGGCCGGCGAGATGCTCGAGCTCGTCGGGCTGGCCGCGCAGGCCGACCGCTACGCCCACCAGATGTCCGGCGGCCAGCAGCAGCGGGTCGCACTGGCGAGGGCCCTCGCGATCCAGCCCCAGGTGCTGCTGCTCGACGAGCCGCTCTCGGCCCTCGACGCCAAGGTCCGTGGCCAGCTCCGGGACGAGATCCGACGGGTCCAGCTCGAGGTCGGGACGACGACGCTGTTCGTCACTCACGACCAGGAGGAGGCGCTCGCCATCGCCGACCGTGTCGGCGTCATGCGGGCGGGCCGCCTGGAGCAGCTGGCCAGCCCGACGGACGTCTACTCGCGGCCCCAGACGGCCTTCGTGGCCGAGTTCGTCGGCCTCACCAACCGGATCCCCGCCGTCGTCAGCGGGGGTCGCGTGCAGGTGCTCGGCGTCTCCGTACCCGTGGTCGGCGAGGGCGTGCCCGACGGGGCGGCGGTCGCGCTGGTCCGTCCCGAGGCGATCGTCCTCGGCACCGCTACCGGCGCTCCGGCCGACGCTGCCGGGGTCGACGCGTCCGTGCTCGCGGCGTCGTTCCTAGGCCCGATCAGCCGGCTCACGGTCACGCTGCCGGACGGGCGCATCGTCATGGCCCAGCTGCCGACGTCGCTCGCGACCCAGTTCCAGGCGGGTGGAGCGGTGCGCGTGAGCGTGCGGCCGGACCCCGTCCCGGTGGCTCCACCCGACTCGGCTGCGGTCCTGGACGACTCACCGGCCTGATCCAGCGTCCTCCCAGGTTTCTCACAGGTTGGGCGGACACTCTTCTGTCATGGACCGACCTGACACGAGCGAGGCGCGGCTGCTGGTCGTCGACGACGAGCCGTACATCGCGGACCTGCTCGCGACCGGGCTGAAGTTCGTGGGCTTCGACGTGCGCACGGCCGGCACCGGCAACCAGGCGCTCGCCGTCGCCGAGGAGTTCCGCCCGGACCTCCTCGTGCTCGACGTGATGCTGCCCGACCTCGACGGCTTCGAGGTGTGCCGGCGGCTGCGTGAAGACGGAAGGCGCGTCGGTGTGGTGTTCCTGACCGCCCGTGACGCGACCGAGGACAAGATCACCGGGCTGACGCTCGGCGGCGACGACTACGTCACGAAGCCGTTCAGCCTCGAGGAGGTCGTGGCCCGGGTCAGGGCCGTTCTGCGCCGCACCACGACCGCGGCCGAGGGCGAGATCGAGGACACCGGCCGCATGACCTTCGCCGACCTTGAGCTCGACGAGGACGTGCACGAGGTCCGCCGGGCCGGCGAGGTCATTGACCTCTCACCGACCGAGTTCGCCCTGCTGCGCTACCTCATGTCGAACAGCGGCCGGGTCCTGTCCAAGGCGCAGATCCTCGATCACGTGTGGCAGTACGACTTCAACGGCGACTCCGGGATCGTCGAGTCGTACATCTCGTACCTGCGCAAGAAGATCGACTGCTTCGAGCCGCCACTGATCCACACGCTCCGTGGCGTCGGGTACAGCCTGCGCGTCCCCAGGGGGTAGGTGTGTCCCGCTGGTCGCTGCGGACCCGGCTCGTCGTCGGTATCACTGTCCTGGCCGTCCTCGGCCTGCTCGTGGTCAACATCGTCGTGGTGGTGCTGCTGCGCTCGTACCTCGTCCGCGGGGTCGACTCGCAGCTCTCCGGATCGGGACCGTTGACGGGACCGCCTCCGCGCCAGCAGTCCGGGCAGGGCGTGCCGGGCGGGGGGTTCGGGGACAACGGCACCGTCGACGAACGGCCCAACCTGCCCAGCGACTTCGTGTACGAGCAGCTGAGCGCCACGGGGACCCTGGTGACCCAGAACATCGGCAGCCTCGCCGCCGGCAGCACTGGTCCGGACGTGTCGGCACTCACCACGGCGGCTGCACGGTCGCACGGCGATCTGGTGTTCACGCTGCCGGCCAAGGGTGGCGGGTCCGACTACCGGGCCCGGGCCCATGTCGACCCCGACACGGGTACGACGACGCTGATCGCGATCTCGCTGAGCGGTGTGGACTCCACGCTGCGCAACCTCGCCGGCCTGACCGCGGCGGTGAGCCTGGTCGCGGTGCTCCTGCTCGCACTGCTGGCGCGCATCGTCGTACGCCTGGGCCTGCGGCCGCTGGTCGCGGTCGAGGACACGGCCGAGGCCATCGCGGCTGGGGACCTCTCGCGCCGCGTACCGGACGGGCCGCCTGGGACCGAGGTGGGCCGGCTGTCGACGTCGCTCAACACCATGCTCGGCCAGATCGAGACCTCGTTCGCCGAGCGGGAGGCGGCGGAGCGGAGGCTGCGCCGGTTCGTCGCCGACGCCGGGCACGAGCTGCGCACGCCATTGACGTCGATCCGCGGCTACGCCGAGCTGTTCCGGCAGGGCGCCATCTCCGAGCCGGAGGACCAGGCGCGCGCGATCGGCCGGATCGAGAGCGAGGCCGCCCGCATGGGCCACCTCGTCGATGACCTGCTGCTGCTCGCCCGCCTCGACCAGCAGCGTCCGCTCGAGCACCTGCCGGTGGAGCTCGGCGGCCTCGCCCGCGACGCGGTGGCCGATGCCCGTGTGCGCGACCCGGGCCGGCCCATCGACCTCGCCGTGCCGGACGCGCCGGTGCTCGTCACCGGTGACCCGGACCGGCTGCGACAGGTGCTCGACAACCTGCTGGGCAACGCCCTCGTGCACACGCCGGAGGGGACGCCGGTGCGGCTCACCCTCGACCCCGACAGCGGGCGCCACGTCGTCCTCGCGGTCCACGACGAGGGGCCCGGGATGACCGCGGACCAGGCCGCCCGCGTCTTCGAGCGGTTCTACCGTGCCGACTCCGCGCGCAGCCGGGGCGGCTCAGGGCTGGGGCTGTCCATCGTCGACGCGGTGGTGAGTGCGCACGGGGGTACGGTCCGCTGCACGAGCGAGCCGGGCGCGGGGACGACGTTCACCATGACGCTCCCCGCCCCCTGACCTCCCCACCTTCCTGTTGATCATGGGCAGATGGCCCATGTGGATCAAGAAAAGGCGGCCATTTGGCCATGATCGACAGGAGGGTGGGGCGCGAGCGGGGACCGGCGGCTACCAGTGGTTGGTGGCGTAGGTGCCTGCGACCTCGCCGGGGGTGAGCTGCTTGCCGTCGAAGACGGCAGCCTCGTCGATCGTGCCGTCCATGCCGTAGTCGGCCGGGTCCGTACCGGTCCCCCACGCGCCGAGGCTGTCCCACCCGACCCGCCAGTACCCGTCGTACGTCTGGCCGACCGTCCAGGACGGGTCCGAGGCCACGAGGGCGCCGTCGACGTACAGCCGCCCGCCTGCCGGTCCAAGCGACGCGACCAGCTGGTGCGCCTTGCCGTCGTTGACGACGCCGGGCGAGGTCAGCACGGTCGGTGACCCGGTCCAGATGCCGAAGACCACGTGGCCGGCGTTGTCCAGGTAGATGTGCCGGTCGTACATCGACGAGCGGGCCGTGAGCGAGTTCCCGAAGCCCATCACCTGGCCCCCCGTAGACATGCCCGGCGCCGTCTGGACCCACGCCATCACCGTGAACACGTCAGGGTGCGTGCGAAGGGTCGGCCAGACGACGAAGCCGGCCGTGCTCGCGGCCTGGTCGATGGGCGCCTGGCGGATCGCTGCCGTGCCGTCGCACCAGATCGGCGACGGGGCGCCGAAGGTCAGCGAGGTGCTGGCCGGCGACCCGGCGACCACCGTGCCGTCGTTGCCGTTGCCCGAGCTGTCCGCCACCGAGCCCGGGTAGGGGGCAGCGGCCTCTCCGAACCGGTAGTAGAACGTGGGGCCGAGCGCGACCACGGCGGCCGGGTAGCCGGTACCGGCCGAGCACGCCGCCCGGGTCGTGAACGTGGACGCCCCGGCGTCGAGGCTGGACGTGTAGACGGCTCCGGTGGCGGACGAGCCGAGCCCGGACAGCCCCGTGACCCCGGTGAGGGCGAGGCAGCCGAGGCTGGCGAGGGCGGTAAGACGCCTCAGCCGGCTACGCGGGAACGGGCGCGGCATCGGACTTCTCCGGACGTCGTTCCGGGCGCGACTTGCGCGGGTGGTACCAGGAGGCGAGCTCCGCGCCGAGGATCAGCAGCAACGGCGGGGCGAACAGCACCAGCCGCCCCTCAGCCGTGTGCGCCCACGTCAGGAAGTGCCCCCAGCCGGGCATGACCTCGGTGACGATGCCGCGGATGGAGCCGATCTGGGTCAGGTCCGGGTCCGGGGTCGGGTTGTGGTCACCCTGGGTGCGGATGAAGTACTGCGGCCGGTCGTCCGGGCCCGGGTGCTTCACCAGGTACCGCTTGAGGATCGCCACGATGCGGTGGGTGGTGTAGTGGTCGGACAGCGGTGGCTGGAACGTCACCACCTGTCCGACGCGCAGCTCCGGTGCCGTGAGCGGGCGGATGACCACGGCGTCGCCGGCGTGGATGCCCGGCTCCATGCTCCCGCTCGTCACGACCAGCAGGCGCTCGCCGTGGATGCGGTACCAGAGCGGTACCGCGTTGGACACGAGGATGCCGACCAGGGATGCCGCGAATACGACGCTGAACGTCCAGCGTCGTACCGCGGCGTGTGCCCAGATCGACCTCATGCACGGCCTGGCTAGTTGTTCTTGGTCTGCTCGGCGTCGAAGGTGAAGGTCACCGTCGTCGCAGCGCCCTGGAAGGTGTTGTCCGTCGCGAGCGGCAGGTCGGCGACGAAGCAGAGCGTCTCGTTGGCGCCAGCGCCGAGCGCGCGGTCACCGGCCTGAGCGCCCTGGGCCGGGTTGCCGAAGATGCCGTTGGACGCCCCGACCGGCGTCGGCCCGTACAGGACCGTGCCGCCCGCGGTGGTCCCTGCGGTGCAGTTCGCCGCCGACACCCCGCTGTACACGGTGAAGTTCAGCTGGTTCCGGAGCCCCTTGCCGTCCACGTCCGTCGCGGTCGCCGTCACCGCGTAGCGGAGGCCGAGCGTGCCGGCGTCGCTCACGTCCAGCGGCTTGCTGACCGTGTCGCCGGGCGCCATGTTGTTCACCGCGAACAGCGCGGTGACCGGGTTCAGCCCCAGCACCAGCGTGCCGGTGGTGAAGCTGTTGGCGTTCAGGTCCTGGCTGTCGGTGAAGATCGCCCCGGTGGTCAGCGTGCCCACGGTCACCAGCGAGAGGCCGGCGATGCCGATCGCGGCCAGCAGGCGGCGGCGGCTCCGGCGCTCGCCCTCGTCNGGTGCTTGGGCTCCCTCGTACTCGCGCAAGTACTCGTCCATGTGGTTCTCCTCGACTCGTGCCGGCCCCGTGGCACGGCGGTTCCCCACCGTGAATGTCGGTCAATCCACGGCCGGACCTGAGCGTGGACGCGCTCGTATGCTGATCAGATGAACGGACCACGGCTGCGTCGGACCCTGGACGGAGTGCCCTCCTATCGCGCGGGGCGCTCGGCTCCCGACGGGGCGTACAAGATCTCGAGCAACGAGAACCCGTACGCCCCGCTGCCGTCCGTCACGGCGGCCCTCCAGCGTGCCGCCGGCGAGATCAACCGCTACCCCGACTTCGCGTCCACCGAGCTCGTGGCGGCCCTGGCCGACCGCTTCGCCGTGCCGCCGTCGCACATCGCCGTCGGCACCGGCTCCGTAGGGGTGGCGCAGCAGATCGTCCAGTCGACCGCGGGGCCCGGCGACGAGGTGGTGTTCGCCTGGCGGTCGTTCGAGGCCTACCCGATCATCACCCAGATCTCCGGCGCGACCGCGGTGCGGGTTCCGCTCGACGTCGAGGAGCGGCACGACCTGCCGGCGATGCTCGCCGCGATCACCGCCCGCACGCGGCTGGTCTTCGTGTGCACGCCGAACAACCCGACCGGTACGGCCGTACGACGCGACCAGCTCGAGTCGTTCCTCGACGGCGTGCCGAGCGACGTGCTCGTCGTGCTCGACGAGGCGTACTGCGAGTTCGTCCGCGACCCTGATGTGCCCGACGGGATCGAGGTCTACGCCGGCCGGCCCAACGTCTGCGTCCTGCGGACCTTCTCCAAGGCCTACGGCCTGGCTGCGCTCCGGGTCGGCTTCGCGGTGGCGCACGACCCGGTGGCCGACGCGCTGCGCAAGACGGCGGTGCCGTTCGGTGTCAGCACGCTGGCGCAGGTGGGCGCGATCGCGTCGCTCGCCGCGGAGGAGGAGCTGCTGGCCCGCGTCGAGACGATCGTCAAGGACCGCGACCAGATGGCGGCGGCCCTCGGTGACCAGGGCTGGCGGGTCCCGCCGAGCGAGGCCAACTTCGTCTGGCTGCGCCTCGGCGACCGGACCGACGCGTTCGCGTCGGCGTGCGCGGCCGCCGGCGTGGTCGTGCGCCCGTTCGGGGCCGAGGGCGTCCGCGTCACCGTGGGCGAGCCCGAGGCGGCCGAGCGGTTCCTCGCCGTCGCGGCCCGCTTCGCCCCGCGCTGACGTGGCCGCGGCTCAGGCCGGAGCCGGACGCCGCTCGCTGCGTACGACGAGGAAGACTCCGAGCACGGCCAGCGCGCCGCCCGCGACGATCGACGCCGTCAGGCTCTCGCCGAGGATGGCCCAGCCGAGGAATACCGCCACCACCGGGTTGACGAACGCGTAGGTCGACACCAGGGACAGCGGCGCGTTCTGGGCCAGCCAGACGAACGCGGTGAAGGCCAGCAGCGACCCCACGAACACGAGGTAGAGCAGCGCCCACCAGGCGGAGGCCTGGACGTGTCCGAACGAGAAGCCGCGCAGCTCGCCGAGCAGCGGCGACGCGACCAGCATGAGGACGCCGCCCGCGAGCATCTCGATGCTGGTGGACAGGAACGGGCTGGCTGGCATCGGCAGGCGAGGTGACAGGAACGTCCCGGTGGCCCAGCTGAGGGTCGCGAGCAGCAGCAGCAGGATGCCCCACGTCTTCACGTCGGAGCCATGACCACCCGGCCGCGCCAGCACGGCGATGCCGGCGAAGCCGACGAACGTCCCCGTCAGCGTGAGCGCCCGCGGACGGTCGCGGGCCACCGTGCGCAGCAGCACCAGCCACAGCGGCATGGCCGCCACCATCAGCGCGGCCAGACCGGAGGGCACCGTCTTCTCCGCGACCGCGACCACGCCGTTGCCCCCGGCGAGCAGCAGCACGCCGACCAGGACCGCCGACCGGACGTGCGCGGCCGGTGCGTGGAGGGCACCGCGGCCACCGCGGACCCGTACGAACGCAGCCATCAGCAGGCCGGCCAGGAGGAACCGTGCCCCCATCGCCCCGAGCGGCGGGAGGGTGCGGACCACGACGCGGATGCCGAGGTAGGTGGATCCCCAGACGAGGTAGACGACCCCGAGCGCCGCCCAGACGAGCAGCCCGGGTGCGGGCCGGGTCGGCGTGGTGCTCCGTTCGGTCAGCTCGGTCACCCCTGCATGGGATCACGGCGTACCGACCGGATCCACGCGGATATCGGACGCTGCGATAGTTGAGGCGTGAAACCGCTGGATCCTCGGTTGCTGCGCTACGCGCGCGCGACGAGGACCTACCTGCTGCTGACCGTTGCCCTGGGCGTGGTCACGGCCGGCCTCGTCATCGCCCAGGCGGCGCTGGTGGCCGGGCTCGTCGACGACGGGTTCAGCCGGCGGGAGCCGCTGACGCTGCTGCGCGGACCGATGGTCCTGCTGCTCGTCGTCGTCGTGGGCCGGGCGGCGGTGGCCTGGCTCACCGAGGTCGCCGCGCAGCGCGCCAGCGCCCGGGCCAAGTCCGAGCTGCGGGAGCAGCTGCTCGCACGGGTCGTCGAGCTCGGCCCGGTCGCCGCCGCCGAGCGGGGTACCGCCGACCTCACCACGCTCGCCACGCAGGGCGTCGACGCGCTCGACGGGTACTTCTCCCGGTACCTGCCGCAGCTGGTGCTCGCCGTCCTCGTACCCGTGTCCGTGCTCGGCGTCGTCCTCGGGCAGGACTGGGTGTCCGCGCTGATCATCGCGGTGACCCTCCCCTTGATCCCGGTCTTCATGATCGTGATCGGGCTCGCGACGCGGCAGCGGACCGAGCGCCAGTTCCGTACGTTGCAGGTCCTGGCCGGGCGGTTCCTCGAGGCGGTCGCCGGGCTGCCCACGCTCAAGGTGTTCGGGCGGGCGAAGGCGCAGGCGGCCGTGATCCGCGACGTCACCGACACCTATCGCCGCCGGACGATGCACACGCTGCGGCTCGCCTTCGCATCGTCCCTGGTCCTCGAGCTGATCGCGTCGCTCTCGGTCGCCGTGGTGGCCGTCTCGATCGGGCTGCGCCTGCTGTCCGGTGAGCTCAGCTTCCACGCGGGGCTGTTCGTGCTGCTGCTCGCGCCCGAGGCCTACCTCCCGCTGCGCGCGGTCGGCGCCAACTTCCATGCCAGCGCCGAGGGCCTGGCCGCGGCAGAGCAGGTGTTCACGGTGCTCGAGACCGAGCTGCCTGCCGTGGGCTCCACGCTCGACTTCCCTGACCCCTCCGTCGCCGGGCTCGAGGTATCCGGCCTCACCGTCTCTTACGCGGGTCGCGGGAGGCCCGCGCTCGACGCGGTCACGCTGTCGGTGCGACCGGGCGAGATCCTCGCGCTGACCGGGCCGAGCGGCTGCGGCAAGTCCACCCTGCTGTCGGTGCTGCTCGGCTTCGTGCGGCCCGACTCGGGGGAGGTGTCGGTCGGCGGGGTCGACCTCGCCGAGATCGACCCCACCGCGTGGCGGGCGGGCATCGCCTGGGTACCGCAGCGGCCGCACCTGTTCGCGACCACCTTGGACGCGAACGTCCGGCTCGGCCGGCCGGATGCTCCCGGTGCGGCGGTCGACGCGGCCNTAGAGGNGGCCGGGCTCGGCGCGCTCGTNCGGCGGCTGCCGCAGGGCCTCGCCACGCCGCTCGGCGAGGGTGGTGCCGGGCTCTCGGCCGGCGAGCGGCAGCGGGTCGCGCTCGCCCGCGCGTTCCTGCGGGACGCGCCGCTGCTGCTGCTCGACGAGCCGACAGCGGGTCTCGACGGCGCGACGGAGGCCGGCGTCCTCGATGCGGTGCGGCGCCTCGCGCGTGGCCGTACCGTCCTGCTGGTCGCGCACCGTCCGGCCCTCGTCGCCATCGCCGACCGGACGGTTGAGCTGCCGGCCGCGGCCGCGCTCGAGGTGCTGGCGACGTGACCCTCGTCGATGCGGAGGTTCCGGAGGCTGGGCCGGCTGCGGCGCTTGCGGCGGCTGCGGTGGCTGCGTCGCCGCCCGCGGCACCGATCCGACGGACGTTGCGGCTGGCCCGGCCGGCGGGCGCGCGGCTGGCGCTGGCGACGCTGCTCGGCGCCGGCACCATCGCCACGAGCGTCGGCCTGCTGGCCACGTCCGCCTGGATGATCTCGCGGGCGGCGCAGCGACCCGGCGAGCAGGCGCTCGCTCTCGCGGTCGTGGGGGTGCGCTTCTTCGGGCTCGGCCGTGGGCTGCTGCGGTACAGCGAGCGGCTGGTCGGGCACGACGCGGCGTTCCGCGTCCTCGCCGACCTGCGCGTGACGGTGTGGGACAAGCTCGAACGGCTGGCGCCGGCCGGGCTGCCGGCGTTCCGCAGCGGTGACCTGCTGGCCCGGCTCGTCGCCGACGTCGACGTGCTGCAGGACCTGCTGCTCCGGGTCATCCCGCCGTACGCGATCGCGGTTCTGGTGGGTGGGGCGGCGGCCGGGCTCGTCGGGTTCCTGCTGCCCAGCGCGGGCATCCTCCTCGCCGTGCTGCTGGTCGTGGCGGCCACGTTCGTCCCCGCGCTCACGCGGTCGCTGGCGCACCGCTCGCAGGCCCGTACGGCGACCGCCCGCGGCGAGCTGTCGGCGTCCGTCGTCGACCTGCTGCACGGGGCTCCTGACCTCGTCGCGTACGGCGCGGCCCCCGCCCAGCTGGCCCGCACGGCCGCCGCCGACGCCGAGCTCACGTCGCTGGCCCGGGCTGCGGCTGGTACGTCCGGGGTCGGGATCGGCCTCACGTCCCTGCTCGGCGGCCTGGCCGTGTGGGGCGCGCTGCTGCTCGGGCTGCCGGCCGTCCACGACGGGCGTCTGCGTGGCGTGCTGCTGGCGGTCGTCGTGCTCACGCCGCTCGCCGCGTTCGAGGCGGTGGCCGGGCTCCCGGTGGCCGCGGAGGCGCTGGAGCGGGTCCGCCGGTCGGCCGCCCGCGTGTTCGAGGTGCTGGACGCGCCCGATCCCGTGGTCGATCCCGCTCCTCCCGCCGCCCTTCCGGTGAGCGCAGGCGACGTCGTCGTGCGCGGGCTGAGCGCGCGCTGGCCTGGCACGTCGAAGCTGGCCCTCGCCGGCATCGACCTCGATCTCTCCGCCGGTCGACGGGTGGCGGTGGTAGGGCCGAGCGGCGCCGGCAAGTCCACGCTCGCCGCGGTGCTGCTGCGCTTCCTGACGTACGAGTCGGGCTCGGTGCTGCTCGACGGCGTGGACCTCGACCGGCTCGCCGGTGACGACGCACGGCTCCGGATCGGGCTCGCAGCCCAGGACGCGTACGTGTTCGCCGGCACCCTCGAGGTCAACCTGCGGGTCGCCCGACCGTCGGCCGATGCTGCCGAGCTGTCGGCCGCCCTCGTCGCGGCCCGGCTGGACGGCTGGGTCGCGTCGCTGCCCGACGGGCTGGGCACCGAGCTCGGCGAGCGCGGGCTGACCATGAGCGGCGGCCAGCGGCAGCGCCTCGCGCTGGCCCGCGTGCTGCTCGCCGACTTCCCGGTGCTGGTGCTCGACGAGCCAGGCGAGCACCTCGACGTCGAGACCGCTGACGCTCTGACTGCCGACCTGCTGGACGTGACCCGAGGCCGTACGACGCTGCTCATCACGCACCGTCTGACCGGGCTCGAGGAGGTCGACGAGATCGTCTTCCTCGACGGTGGGCGGGTGGTCGAGCGGGGCACCCATGC